>Ga0209370_1000660_pt1 | contig 40326 bp, 28 predicted proteins | sample AgamicAtPrz_FD_187164 | JGI IMG/M metagenome (GOLD analysis project Ga0209370, IMG submission 187164) | Agave microbial communities from Guanajuato, Mexico - At.P.rz (SPAdes) (version 2) | ecosystem: Host-associated > Plants > Phyllosphere > Phylloplane/Leaf | place: Guanajuato, Mexico...
TTATTCATCGTTCAACATGGGCAGAAAATAATTATTGTTATTTAGAAGACCTCTATGTTTCACCTGAAGTTCGTGGACAACACATTGGTAAGCAACTTATTGAATATGTGCAGAAGCAAGCAATTGTACACAACTGTGACCGTTTATATTGGCATACTCAAGAAAGCAACCACACAGCCCAAAAGCTTTACGATTGGATTGCCCAAAAACCCGGGATTATTGAATATCGTATGCCGTTGAACTAAAGAAAGTAAAAAACACCAAAAGCTGGAGTGCTTTTGGTGTTTAAATTTTAGCAAGAATAAGCTTTATCACTTTGTCATTAATAGTTGAGCACTGATTAAACGCTGCAAAACGCTTGAGCTCTTGCTCCAATTCGAAAAAGAAAAGCTCCTTATTTTTTACTGTTTTTTCTAAATGCAGACTAATTACTTCTAACTCTTTTATAGAACGATGCGCTTTACAATCTACTCGGCCGACTAACTCATCTTGATATAGAATCGGCAAACAAAAATAACCATATACCCTTTTAGCCGCTGGTACATAGCATTCAATCCGATAATCAAACTCAAATAAAGAAGTTAAACGGTCACGATGAATAAGCGAGTTATCAAAAGGTGAAAGTATTTTTAAACCGAACTCAGTGTTAAGCTTTTGTTCTATTGCAGCGGCATCAACATATAGCGTTTGACCATTCTCAAGCTTGATTGCAGATACTACACCTGCGTCAATCTGCTCCATCAGCACGGCACGCATAGTTTCTTTTAAATCATTTTTCTTTAAATGAACCAGTTGTTTCCATGTAAATGCACCATGTGCTCGAAGCGTATTATTAAATAAATACTGCGCATATTCATAAAGCGTAGGCATAGTTAAATCAATATTTTCAGGCAAGCAGCGCTCGGTCAAATCATAGACCTTTTCCATTCCGTTACGTTCACAGATCATCAGGTCACCCTGCATATATAATTGCTCAAACGCACGGCGGCCTGGTCCGGTGTTCCACCAGTTTCCTAAACTCTTTTTATTATTCTTATCAATATCTCTTAATCGAATTTTACCTTCAGCACGAACACGCGCTAAAATTTCATTCATGAGCTGCTGATCGCCTCTATTAAAATAACGGCTTTCCCCTTTCCTAACAGACATCATGGCAGGCAGTGCATAGCGATAATCTTTCATAGGAAGATAAGATGCGGCATGATACCAATATTCAAAAATCTGGCGCTCGCGTACCAAACTGTTTAAATGGTTTAAATCATAGTCTGGCACTCGGCTCCACAATATATGGTGATGAGCTCGCTCTACAACCGATATGGTATCAATCTGTACATATCCTAAATGCTCAATCGCCTGTAAAGTGCCTTCCAAGCCTTTGGCAAATCGGCTAGTTTTTCCTAGGCCTTGATTGAATAAAGTAAGCTGTTTCAAAGAAGAAGTCATAAAAATCAAATATTGTTGTATTCATTTAAAAGCGGGAAATTTTCAGTTCTATCGTATCACTATTTCCTGATTTACTTGTGTTTTAGAATCAGTAATTCTCTATAAAAAGAATCACGATTAACTCAACGTTTTACAGACTCAGCTTAAAATAACTTTTAGGCGCCAATCTAATCACTAAAATAACTACTAATATCACACTGGCTAAATGGAAAAGCCATCCCGCTTTGTAAGCCCCCGTAAGATCATGCAAAATTGCAATAATCCATGGCGGAATTGCTGCCAATAAGAAACCACCGCCTTGCATCAGGGCAGATAAAGCACCTGCATAAATCGGCTCATCAAAATGATCTAATGCAACTATAAGCGTTAAGGCAAAACATCCTCCTAAACCCACGCCTAAACAAATTGCCCAAAGTATAGAGGCAAACTCAGGCATAAAAGCCATTCCTGCAAACCCAATCATTTGCATAGCTAACGTAAACCATAGCCATGGACGTCGGTCTTTATATTTCCTTGCTAAAACGGGCAAAATAAGTGCTGAAGCTGCTTGGCTCAAGGCCAGTAAAGCAAGTAGTTGTCCACTTTGCGCTGCGCTCCAACCCTGATCTTGAAAAGAAGGCGCTAACCAAGCTACGACTGATGAGTAGCCACCATTTACAAGCCCGAAACAAGCCATTAATAACCAAGTTCGAGGTTGATTTAATAACTTTCTTACAGGCGCACGATGAATGGATGAGCCAACTTTTGTAGGTAAAAAAGCCAGGGCCAATATAAATGCAAATAAAGCTGGAATAGCAAAAAAAGCCAGTCCAATTGACCAAAAGCCCGTTATATTTGAAATTATGGGAGCTAAGCATGCTCCTAACGCCCCACCGCCCATGAGCATAGCTGAATAAAGCCCCATCATCGGACCTATGTATTGGCTAAATTCTCGTTTAATCATGCCTGGAAAAGCTGCTTGTATCATCGCAACGCCAAATCCAATTACTATTGCGCTAATAATTAATCCTTCGGCTGTAGGTAATAAAAAACGCACAGCACATCCCGCACAAATGGCAAGTAATGCACCGAGAATAGCTTTTCGTTCGCCCACATAGTTCTGCAATATTGGCCCAACAAATGCAACAAGCCCCATAAGCATCATCGGTAGCAAAGTAAGTAGTGCCATTCCTTGTAGACTTAAGCCAGTGGCTGTTCGAATATTGGCAATCAATGGTCCAATACTTGTGATAAATGGTCTTAAATTAAGGCCCACCAAAGCTACCGTTATAACAAGCATGGGACGAGTCAAAAAAACTCCAGACTGCTTCATTCTTCTGAGCCTAAATTCTTGGCTTGATAATTCTTCCAATGCACATAAAGATCAGTGCGGTTTTCAACTCTGATCGGTATATATTGAATTTTCATTGATTGCTCAGAAAACGGCTTGGCAAGCTCAATATATATTTCGCCTGTAGACAAACCAAATGGTGTTCCATCTTCATTAGAATATGCATAGCTCACCGACTTGATACCTGCTAAACGCATTGCAGCCATACACATTGGGCATGGATGGCCACTTGCATACACAGAACAGCCTTCTAAATTGGCAGATCCTAAAACTTGGCTGGCTGCACGAATCGCCAGTAGTTCAGCATGTGCAGTGGGATCATTTGTTGTCAGAATCTGATTTACACCTGAAGCAATAATTTCTCCATTCTTTACAACGACAGCTCCAAATGGTCTGCCACCTTTTTCAATATTGTTATAGGCAAGCTCAATCGCTTGACGTAAAAACTGTTCACCTTTTTCCATGACATACTCTCACTTTCTATTTTGCACCAGCTGCAAGAAGTCTTTTTTCAATTTCGCGGTAGCCTCGTGAACGTGCATGTTGTAATGGCTTAATGCCGTCTTTATCTGCTAAGTTCGGATCGGCACCTGCTTTTAGTAAAAGCTCTACAATGCGTTGATATTTTGGTTCTCCATTGCCCAAAATAATGGCCTCAAGCAATGCGGTCCACCCTAAATTATTGACATGATTAACATCTACACCAGCGGCAATTAATGTACGAACTGTTTCAACATGGCCTCGCTCCGCTGCGGGAATGAGCGCAGTCCCACCGTAACGATTAGTACTTTTTAAGTTCGCACCATGCATGAGTGTCATTCTTAGAATTTTTAAATATCCCTGTGCGCCGGCGTATAAATACGGACTGTCTTGAATATTATCTTTTGCATTTACATCGGCACCCGCCTCTATCAGCATATGAGCAGCATGTACATTATTTGCTCTTGTTGCGACCATCAAAGCAGTCGAACCAGTTTCATCCCGCTCATCAATTAAAGCCTTTTGAGATAAAATCTTTTTTATAGATTGAGTGTCGTTATTTATTGCTGCCTGATGTAAAGGGTACTCACTCATTGCATTCGTCATATTTGTAAAACCTAAAGCCCCTAACGCGACGATTAGATTCATCCATATTAGTGACTTACGCATGCTGGTCTCCCAATAGAAATTTATGGCAAAACATTTTGCAAATAGAATAAACATCACCAAAAGTATTTGGAAATTAAATTATTTAATCGATACTATTAAGATTATAAATACTTATCTAATCTGCTTTTAAACCTAGCGGTACATAATATGTTTGATCCTCGCCTTTTACGTGCTTTTGTCACTATTTTTGAAACGGGCAGTTTTACCGCAGCTGCCGATCGATTACACCTGACTCAATCAACGATTAGTCAGCAGTTAGCACGGCTTGAAGAATCAGTGGGTCATGCGCTTATAGATCGAACAGCAAGACCTTTCAAATTGACCGTATCGGGAGAATATCTGATTGGTTATGCACAAAGAATTTTGACTCTTCAACAAGAAGCTGAGGCCCTACTTAAAGATCCGGCAGGAAGTATTCCTATTCGTATTGGTTTACCAGAAGATATGATGAGTTCTGCAATGGCTGAAGTTTTCGGTATATTTGCCAAAGAGCATCGTTCCATTCGTTTAGACGTAACCTCTGGCTTAAGTCGGAACCTAACAGAGCGTTATCGGAATGGTGAATTCGATATTATTATTGTCAAAGAACCCGCGGCCAGTGCTGATCACCACGCGACATTCCCAGAAGAAATGGCATGGTTTACAAGTGAAAACTCAAAGACTCCATGGGCCGACCCCGTGAGTTTAGTCACTTTTCCTCAAGGAGGACTTTATCGGGACGAAATGTTCGCAACCTTAGAACGTGAGCGGCGACGTTGGTATATTGCTTTTACTGGTAGTAGCCTAGAAAGCGTGTTAGTTAGTGTTGAAACAGGATTAGGGTTATCTTTATTGCCTGTAGCTACGACCAATGGACGTAGAGTACGTCGATATGATTCATTGGGTGCTGTGCCACCTATGGTCGTTTCAATTTACACGTGGGAAAAAGCTGGGATCATTTCCCAGCTTGTAGATAAAATGACGTCTGTTTTACAAAACCGTTTTCAATCCTCAATCAATGTTTAACTTATATCATTCGAACTTTCAGCAATAAGTTTTTCCGCCATTTCTTGAGTTTTTCTTAAGCCTGGCATACGGAATTCGGTATGTCCATAATCTTGAATAGATTTCCAACGTCCACCCCAAGTAAGCCCCACCGATTCGGCAACTTGTCCATATAACCGATAGCCTTGCATCGCCCACGGATCCCGTTCAGAAATAACCACTTTCCCATTTCGTTTAAATGCTACATCAGCAGCCAAACCAAACTGGTGATAGCTTTGATACCCCCTCGCTCTAGTCGTGTTAGGATTGCCCGCAAGCATATTCTGACGTGCTGGGCTACGATAACCTTCTAATAAAACCAACTCATAACCATACTGTTCTTTCATGATTTTAAACACCATGAGTAAACGCTGTTTATAACGTGGGTTCATTTTGTCCCATTTACGATCAACCAAAGTCGTGTCTAGAATAGCTCGGCCATCGAAACTTGCATTATCAATCGGTGAAGAATTAATAGCTCCACTATTTTGAGACGAATATTGCTGCTCTAACTGCGTAGCCTCAACAATTGCGGCTTCAATTAAGCTTTCATCCACTTCTGGCGGTGGTGATAATATTTCACCATTTAAAAGTGCATAGATTTGAGGGTCAGTTTTTTTCAGATATTCAGCTTCAATTCGAGTTGAACTAATCGGACGAGTAAAAGCAAAAATTAATATACTGGCAAACAAAAAAAAGCCAGCAATTACAATCCACCATTGCTGTAAATGCCAATGAGATTGTAATTTTTCAGGAGCAGCTGCCTGATTCATCGTTTGAGCAAATTGCTTCACCTGATTCAGCTGTTTACGGCCTTGTGGCAGTAATGACAAGACGAAATCTTTGCTTCTACTCCTTAGCTCATAAGACATTAAAAATGCTAAACCAATTGCCAAGCACGTAAAGCAAAAGAAAATGAGAAAGATTATCATCAGTTCATTAATTCACGGCAAAAGGGCTTCGTGTAATTTTAATATCTACCGATGCTTTAGGCGGTTCGACCTCAGGTTCTGGTTCGGTTGGAGCTTTACTCTCAATTACGGGTTTAACCTGTACCACTTGCTGCTGCGGCTTACCCACTGTTTTTTGCTGAGCTGGCTGTACTTTAGGTTGAGTCGTTTTAGCTACACTTGTCTGTAGTTGAGGCACAACTTGAACTTTCTTCTCACCTGTTAGCTGCTCATCAAATGGTGAAACTCGCTGTTCATTCGCAGCAACAGTTTTATGCGGAACAGGTTTAAAGATATTACTTAACTCATTATCTTTTGGCTGTTCAAAGCCATCACGGCTCATCGAGTCTGTTTCGTTGTCTTGGCTTACAGCCACCTGATTTTGTTCATCAGAAGAATGAGCAGCATCTTGATTTAAAATTTGCTCTTCTGTTGATTTACTCTCAATTGCTGCTGATTCTGGCGAATTCGGTTGAGACAAGAACAGGAATAGCGAGATGCTGACAAACACCCCTGCAATTACACCAATCACAATATAAAGTAGTGGTGATTTCGGCTTTTTTTTATTCGATTGTAAAACTCGAATAGAAGTTGGTTTTTCCTGAGCCATTTCGTACCATCATCAAGGTAAATAGATTGTAATATGCGCTTGCTCTTGAGGAGCAGAAATCACATTTTGATAATTAGATAATGCTTTATCATTTTGATTGTTCAGCATAAATCTTAAGCCTGCAAAGGTAAGTAATGCAAAAACCAATAAAAAGATCAGAATCCAAAAGAAAGGAACTTCGCGATGAATAATATTTCGTATTTGATCGGGAATTGCCGAGAACGGCGAAAATGCAACTTTTTTCCCTTTTAAATAGTCGATCTCATCACCCACTCGTGATACTAAGTGGTTAAGACTTTCAATAGACTCAATGCGGTACTTACCTTGAAAACCAAGTAAAAGGCAGTAATGAAATACTTCAAGAGCAGCTAGTCGTTCTTTTCCACGGCTTCGCAATTGCTCCAAAATTTCAAAAAAGCGATAGCCCGCTAACTGAGAACCAAACAAGCTCAATTGCAATGGGCTAATCAACCAAGCATTTTGTAAATTAAAATAGCTTGGGTCTTGTTGCGTTACGATGGTTTCATCAATTAATGCACAAAATGCATATTTAGCATCATGAATATCATCAGCTGAAAATTGTAGTTTTTTAGCTTGTTGCTCAAATTGATTAAGCAAATTTAAGGTTTTTTCACGGAATTGCTGTGCATCTGCCGGCACATATTGATTTCGAATTAAAAAAATCAAATAAAAGCCATCATGCAATAAATCAATAAGATTAATTGCCTGTAGTTTTGCCTGCGACTGGCTATTGTTATTTCCACCCGTCCCGATTTGCCCATCGTCAAATAAAGAAGGAGCACCTGTAGATTGTGACATTTTTCTCTCCTTTACCGTTAAGCGTTCATGACCGCAATCAATTCAATACTGATATCTTGAAAACCAGCTGGAACATAAATACAGATCGTCTCTGAATCTAACATGCGCTGATATAGCTCGTGATGCGGTTCAATTTCAAAATAACTCACACCAGAACGCACCGGTATCGCAGTTGGAACCTGAATCAAATGATGTAATGGAATCGCAGGTAATGCAGCAACTACACGTTGCTCTACATCTAAAGTGCTACCAATCTTAAATCGTAAAGGTACGATCTGGATTAACTCATGGGTCTGCATAGCACTACTTGATACTGCAATATAAAGTCGAGTGTCGCGAGTAATCTTATCGGTTTCAAGACTTCCCACCCAATATGAAGGTCGGATCTCTTTAAGCGCAATACTGATATAACGACTTGAAATAATCGTATCGAGTAAATCACGTAGAATCGTGTCTAACTGAGTAAAACTTTCTTGTAAATTATGGTGTTTATAAGCAGGCAGCTGATCAACATCATAGGCTGTCGAGAAAGTTAATAATGAACCTGCTAAACGTAATAATTCGAAAAACAACCGTTCTGGATGGATTTGTGGATATTGCACAAAGTGATTTAAACCAGCATGAGCTGTATTTAAGGCATTTACTAACCAGAAAGAAACGATATCGCCTGAACGGAATTCAATTAATTTCTGTTCATTTTCTCGGTTATTGGTTTGAATCGTCTTAATTTTTGCCTTAATAACATTCAGAGTTCTTTTTAAGTTTGAAATGAGTGTTTCAGAGGCATCCACGTGCAAAATTGGTGGAATAAACTTTCGGTCAATTTCAAAAGCACCAGAGCTTTGACGCTTAATTTTTCCAATCGGCAGATATAAAAAACCATCTAAATTATGGTCTGGATTACTATGAATATCTAATAATTTAAAAACAGCACGGCGGCGTAGCAAACTAATATCTGCTTCGGTAGCATTCGTAAATAGATCATGCGTTTCGACAAGGTGAGATTGATATCTGCCCTTTTGCGCTTGGTTTTGATCAATGAGATTTTGCTTATTTGCTTGTAAAAGCGGCAATGCCAAATAGATTAGCATCTCACCACGTAAATTAAGATCATCTAATAAAATTGGTTCAGGCAATAAATCATATGCTGGCGCCTGATAAATTTCACCGTCTTGCCAGATCATCTCTACAGACTCAAGAGCAAGAATATGCGTGCTCAATTGAGCCTCATCGAAACTTAACTTCTGAATACCATATGAAAAAGGCACAACTGCACGAACAGTATGATTTAGGCGTTGTTCATGATAGGTATCTTGAATTTGGAAATGTTGAGGTCTTAAAAATAAACCTTCGCCCCACAGGACTTTTTCAGCTTTAAACATATGTCTTTACCAATCTTTATTCATATTCATTTTTAGGCTGCACACCTAACATTTCCTGAACCATTTGTAATGGATGCTCATCTTTAATGACTTGCGCTAACCATTCATGTAATGGCATTTGACTCCATTTAATCGTTTTTTGAAGCATATAACTCACAGGGCTATGAGGTTCATTTGCTTGGAAGTAATCTGCAATCTCTTGCAGCACTTTCATTGCTTGCTCGCGGTTAGCCAAGTGCGTTTGTGCTTGAGGCTGAAAAGCAGGCTGAGCTGAAACAACTTGTACAGGCGCTTGATTTTCCATAGATGAACTCGTGATGACAGTAGCCTCTTCTTGGATTGGTGCAAGTCCTACCCCAAAAGCTTCTGCTTTATAAATCTTGCGTAATGTGCTGTGAATAGTCTCAAATGCTGAATCAATCGCAGCAAAACTTGGCGAATCTAGTCCCATTAAATGATCGAGAGTTTGCTTTAAAACATCCCACTCAGTTAACACTGAACTAAAATCTTGATAGTTAGAATATTGAAAAGTTTTAGACGTATTAAAAATAGCTTGATCGAATTGTTCTAATTCCGATGGCCCCGACTGGCTGTCATACTCTTCAGTTTGTTTACGGCGAACATTTTCGTGATAAAGAAAATTATCGTAATCAAGCAAATTATAATAAGGAGCCGTATTGGTTAAAGGAACTTTCTTTAACAACATCGGAAGTTGATTAATTAAACCCTGTAATAAACCAATGCGTTGATCTAAATCATCATCTTCAATAACAGGATGAATTTCCTGCCAGTATTGATTTAGCATGGAATGGCTTAAAGTTAAACCTTTCGCCATCCCCTCAAAACCATAAAGATGAGTCCAAGCTTCTAAGAGCCAAGTTAATAGACGAATATCTTTCGTTTTATCTTTTAACAAAACACTTGTGTTCTTTGCTACAAAGTCCCAATCGGCTTGTTTGCGCTCAGCAACCCAATCACCTTGATCTAGCAATAGATCATCTTGTGTCTTCGCTTTTTTTATTTCATGAAATTCATTAGAAAATGAAAAGTCGTCACCACAAGACAAACTATCACTAATGGGTTCAAGCAGTTCAGAAATATCAATATTCATCTAATTTTAGCTCTATTCAATTTTAAACTTCTGACTTCAATTTTTTACTAGTCCTTTTTTTAGCAGCTTTAGCAACCGGGTCTAGTACATATTGAATTTCGTCATCTTTAGCATCAATCATGATAATTTTTGGTAGTTTTTGCTCTGCTAAAGCCACCAAAATTTCTGTAGCCAATGCAGGTAACACTGTAGAATTTAAAATATTATCAACGTTACGTGCACCGCTATCGACTTCTGTGCAACGGCTTAAGAGTAGCTCTACCAAATCATCAGAATACTGGACTTGTGTTCCATATTGTTTCTCAATTCTTGCGGTGATCTTGCCTAACTTATGCTTAATGATTCGTACAAGGAGATCATCATGCAGTGGGAAATATGGCACAACTCTCATTCGGCCTAAAAATGCGGGCTTAAATTGTTTATATAAACTTGGTTTTAGATGCTCAATCAACTCTTCAGCTGTAGGCCACTCTTCTACAGGTCTATTTAAACAAGCTTGCATAATGGCACTTGAACCAGCATTTGAAGTCAGCAAGATAGTCGTGTTTTTAAAGTCAATTACTCGTCCTTCACCATCTTCTAAAGTACCTTTGTCAAATACTTGATAGAACAGTTCCTGAACATCACTATGAGCTTTTTCAATCTCATCAAGCAACACAACACTATAAGGATTACGGCGAACAGCTTCTGTTAAAACACCCCCTTGACCATATCCGACATACCCTGGAGGTGCACCTTTTAATGAAGATACTGTATGCGCTTCTTGATATTCAGACATATTAATAGTGATTAAATGCTGCTCACCACCATATAATTCATTTGCCAAAGTTAAAGCAGTTTCGGTTTTACCCACACCACTTGGGCCAACCAAAAGGAATACCCCTTGTGGCTTATTAGGATCTTCAAGTTTTGCTTTTGAAGTTTTAATACCTTGAACTAATTGTGTGAGTGCATAATCTTGCCCCATTACACGCTCGCCCAATTTATCTTCAAGCGTTAATATCTGTTTAATTTCATCATTGACCATTTTTCCAACAGGAATACCAGTCCAATCAGAAATAATTTCATTAATAATTTGAGAGTTTACTCTTTCAAATACTAATGGTTGCTGGCCTTGAATTTCAGCAAGTTCCTTACGCAGTAGATTGATCTGATCATAAGCTTCAGACTCATTAGCATGATTTTGTGCTTCTAAATCCTGAATTTTATGAACAAGTTCTAATTCTTTTTGCCACTGCTCTTCGGTTTCATGAATTTCTTTTTGCAAAGATTCTAAATTAGCTTTTAAAGCTTCCAATCGTTCATGATGAATTGGAATCTGACGATGCTCATTTTCTAAAATTTGCTGTTCAAGTTTTAAGTTATGTTCTTGGGCCTTTAACTGGTCAAGCTTTACTGGTTGAGCATTTTGGGTCAACGCAACACGTGCTGCTGCCGTATCAAGAACACTAACTGCTTTATCCGGAAGTTGACGGCCACTAATATATCGATGTGAAGAGTGAACCGCTGTAACGATCGCCTCATCATCAATTTGTAATTTAAAATGCTGCTGCATGACTGGAATCATTGCACGCAACATATCCACCGCAACTTCTTCGGTTGGCTCTTCTACTTTCACCACCTGAAAACGTCGGCTCAGTGCCGCATCTTTTTCAAAATACTGTTTATATTCTGCCCAAGTAGTCGCAGCAATCGTGCGTAATTCACCACGTGCAAGCGCTGGCTTTAAAAGATTTGCAGCATCATTCTGCCCTGCTTGCCCACCAGCACCAATTAAAGTATGAGCTTCATCAATAAATAAGATAATAGGATGAGTAGAAGCTTGAACTTCTTGAATCACTTGCTTTAGACGGTTTTCAAATTCGCCTTTAACGCTTGCACCTGCCTGTAATAGTCCCATATCCAGCACATGCAAATGGACATTTTTAAGAGCGTTTGGTACTAAACCTTGAGCAATTTTTAAAGCTAGACCTTCAACCACGGCTGTTTTACCAACGCCTGGCTCTCCAGTTAAGATCGGATTGTTTTGACGTCTACGCATTAAAATATCGAGCATTAAGCGAATTTCATATTCACGCCCAATAACTGGATCTATACCGCCTTTTTTCGCTTTTTCAGTGAGATTAATGGTATATTGATCAAGCGCAGGTGTTTTAGCTGTTTTGGTATTTGTTACAGTTGCGTCTGTTGGTTCCACTTCATCCGAAAGCGTTTTTGTCTCATCTTGTTGTTCAACACTCTTCTCACAAATTTCAAGAAACTTATGTTTCATTGAATCAATTGGTAAAAGATCAAATAAACTCGAAGCTCTCGTTGCGATTTGATATAAATCAGGCGCAGTTAATAATGCAACTAATAAATGACCGCTACGAATAACTGGATTTTGTTCAGCCGAGGCCAATAACCAAGCTTGCTCAAACAAACGAACAATAGATTTAGCAAAAATAGGAGTTCGAGTATTACCTTTTGGTAATTGAGAAATTGTTTCTTTTAAATCATCAGCTAAAGCTTCAGATGAAATTTTATACTTCTTTAATAAAATTTTTAAATCATTCTCTAAAGATTGATTAAGTAATTCTAAAAATAAATGCTCAATTTCAATTTCGTAATTTTGTTGAATAACACAAGCATTAGCCGATTTTTCTAAAGCAGTTCGTGCAACTGTAGAAAGTTTTGTAATTAAAATTTTTAAATTACTCATCATTACTCTCAATATTTTTAAATAATTTAATGCTTAAAATCATAATGCCTGTATATTAACAAAATTCAGCTTTATCAGACAAACTACTCATCATTTCAAGCGTTAATATGTTTTAGTAGATATTTATATCTATATAAAAATATCTCTACCCTTATCCTTGATTAACTAAACTCTGTTTTGGCAATAATTTACAGCCACATGATAATGAATCATTTACACGTGCTGCGGATTTTCCCATAACAAGCATATTTGGATCTCCCGATACAATCGTAGAAACCGTTTTGTGTAACGGACAAGTTGCCTTATCTCCTACACAGGCAATTGCAATTCCATCAATTAAAAATGTACTGTTTCCTGAAATGACTTGCCCTCCACCAGTGGTTGGGCATCCAATCGTAATGTAAGGGCTAGCCATGTTCTTCTCCTTATATTTATAGAACAGTAAACTCAATCCGACGGTTTTTCTTTCTGCCTTCTGGAGAAGTGTTATCTGCAACTGGCTTAGATGAACCTAAACCTTCTGTAGATAAATGATCGGCAGGAATACTTTTACTAATCAAATAGTTTTTCACTGCTAATGCTCGATCTTGGCTAAGTTTTAAGTTTTTAGTCGCATCACCGGAACTATCAGTATGACCAATAATTTTGACTTTTTTACCGCCTACTTTATTTAAAGCAACAGCCATCTCGTCGAGAATTTTTTGACCTGCATCAGTTAAAACTGCACTACCAGATTCAAACTCAATAATTCGATTTTTAAGTGCGTCATCAATGATTTTTTGCTCAGCCTGATTGACTGATAACTGTGAATACAGTTGATATGGTGGCTGCACTAACCCTTGAAAAGATTGAATTGTAGGCTGGATATCTGCTGGATTCAGCATTTTTCCACTTAGTTCAAACCGAGTACCATTTACGCTTAATTTCCCTTGCGAAACCTTTTTAAGATCAGGGGTAATTACTCGTGTCACCGAGTCACTCCACCCATTTGGAGCGGCTACAGGTCTTACTTGTATTTTATCTACAACCTGATCGGCACCATAAACAGACTGCATTTTTAATAAGATGGCCTGTTTACTCGCTTCGTTAGGAACTACACCTTCTACAACAATGGGCTGAGCCAAAGCATAATTAGCAATAGCATAGATAAAACAGCCTTTTATAAGCTGTGAAAGTTTAGTTTGATATCGTTGATTCATTATTATTCACCCAAAAAAGTCTGTCTAAATAGTTTTAAGCCTTGGTTTAAACTTAATTGGCGTTGACATAATGATTGTTCCAGCGTAGCTAAACCAGCATTCTGCTCCAAGTAAGTATCAATCCACTGAGCTTCTATTAGAGAAACCCAATGCTTACTATCCATATTCTGAGTAAAAATATCGCTAAGGGCTAAAATATCAGCCCCTTGAAAACCGAAGAATAATACGGGTTGCTCTCGATGTAACAAACCTATCAATACCTCAGTATTATGCTCTTTTAAAAAGCGACAAATAATGCTGACCCAAAATGCTGCTATTTCATAACTGTAAGCAGGATTATTAATAGGCAAAATTAAAACTTTATTTAAGCGACTCGTTCCATTTTGTAAAATTGGTTGTAGTAATAATCCCAGCCCAATCATACTTTGCGCCAATTCATAAATACTGAGCTTCATTAACTGAGCAAATGAATGCATCGTATGATTTTCATAGAATCCTACACACTCGCGTTCAGTTAAAACCTGAATCTGATTTTGTAAGTGACCTAATTTCCCAAGTAATAGATCTGAATCTTTAATTCCTTTTAAAGCACGATTGTTTTGGAATAAATCAACGAGTACATGTTTATAGCTATATGGCGCATATAACAAATTATCATATGGCAAATCAATTTCTAATAAATGGCTCAGTACCATTGGAAAAGATCGACCTGAACTATCTTCACTTGCCAGTAGGTTCGCTGCTAAAAACATATTTTCTTTTGGATTTGCAATAAAGAAATCCAGTGAAGGCAATGTGTTATAAGCTTCTTTAAAGCTGCCCGATTGCATTGCATATTCCAATGCTTCAGTAATCCATTGATCAAGTAATTGTATTAGCGCATTCTGACCTTTTGTTTTTAAAAAGTCACCTCGTGCAGGACTTTTGCCGTAATACAAAGGAGTGGTTTTTAATGTTTGCATTATTGCTCCTCCTTTCGCAGTGAGGTTATTTTCCAAGTCATGGTTTAACTCCTGCAGAAGGCTGAGCGAGTGCTGAAACAGGATTTCCAGTTCTTGCTGGAGCAGCTTGAGCTGGTGCTTGTTGAGCAGATACCACACGAGCGGCTTTATCAGCAGTGACTTTGTCAACCAGTTGCATGCCTGCATAACCACGGCTTGAACCGATACTGCCTGAATTGCTGCTAATGAGACGGAAATTCATTTTTACAAATAAAGATGGATCAGTTTTACTACGCCAAAGCATTTCAAATCCGCCATTTTGTTCTTTACGCTGAGCACTATCAATTAAACGGTTAATACCATACTCACCCGGCTCATCAAAAATCGTATGCGTTTGGCCTTGTAAATCTACTGCAGTAATACGAGCGCCCGGAATACTTCCTTGGTTTGGCCAAATGAAGTTAACCCACTGCTGAACACCATTTTCATAAGTCATACGCTGACCATCGATATCAACGGTATATGAAAGTAACTGTGGGTTTGGAATTGGGTAGAACTGGAAGTTCGATTGGTTGGTTGCTGGTGCCGCAGGAGCTTGAGCATTCAACTCACCTGTTGCCATACCATTGGCTGGTGAAACATATCTTTGAAAATTCATGACGAATTGAGGGTTTAAACTAATTCCTAAATCTTTCCAAGTTTTAGACGTTAATGTATAACCACGACGAATCACAAATGGATCTAGGCTTTCTTTGACAAAGCGAGAAATACTACCGTTCTCACCCAAGATTTGACCAATTTCACTACTTGTCGCCTGCAAAGAAGCTGATGAGTTAAATGGATATTTCTTAGCAAGATTTGCTGTAAATGGCTGATAAGCTTGCATTACCCATAATTTGTTAATTTCGTCTTGGGTCGGTGTAATTAAACTTTCAAAAGCTTGCGTAAGTGGACTAACTACCAATTTTTGTAGTAATCGCTGATCAATTTCATTGAAACCAACCGCCATTTTTTCATCGACAATTTTTTGAGTTTGGTTAAATACAGACGTTTGCTCATTAAGGGTTTGCTTGACTAATGTCATCGCATTAGGTCCAATTTCACCCGCATTCTTAAGCTCGTTAAACTTACTACGAACGAGGGCTAAATTTGTCATATATTCATCAAGCAGTGACTTACCTTGTTGGTCATCACGTTTGCGAACCAACTGATAGAACATTTGATATTCTTGAGAAATAGCGCCTTGAGCATTATTTGCCACTTGATTAGCAACTTGCTTATCATCATGATTTAAAATTTTACGCTTAAACCATGCAATAAATCCTTTTTGTGGAGCTGCGAGCTCAGCTTGAACAACCGGATTATCCCAATTTGTTTCGACTGCTACTCTTTCAATTAATGTTCTAATTGGAGAATTTTGCGGTTCACCTAAGACATCAATATTTTTAACTTGCTGAGCAAATTGACCAGCTTTAGCATAGTGAATACCACTTAAGAATTTTCTCCATTCCGCAATATATTCTTGCTTATAGAGAGCTGTCAGCTGCTTTCTAATTTGCTCTGGACTACCTGAGAAAGTTAGATCATCAGATTGACGACTATTTAGCACCCAATCTTTACTATCTGTTGGCTTATCCGCGGCCTCTTCAATTGCTTTTTCTACATAGTCATTCCATGCCTTTTGAGTAAATACGCCAGGCAATGCATAACTTCCTAATACAACATTTTTATTGGCTTCACCTACAATCTGACTTACAGTCAACGCAGGGAAACGTACTGCTGCACGCATTTTTATTTCGTTATAAACACGATCACGTGCAGGCATTCCTCGAACAACCGAGAGCAATACTTGACGTGTTTGATCAACAATTTGAGAGTCAGCTTCTAAAACTGGGAATTGCTTATCATTTGCTAAAGTCATTGCATAAGACAAGATCTGTTCAGCTTCTTGAATCATGTCTGCACGTGGCATTTGGCCTTTATTTGCATCTAACCAAGAGCGCCAGAAACGCGTAACCTGATCGCTGAGATGACTTGCATCCATATATTGTGGATTGCTCATCATTAAATAAGCTTTTAATGCGTTATAAGCATCTTGCGGATTGGTATCTGAAGGTTCCAAATATTGTTGAGACTGAGCAGTCTGCTTAATCTCAACATTCGTATGATTCGCTTTTAATGTTGCTTCATTATTTTTTACACGTTGCAAATATTGAGCAATGTTTTGCTGTGTCGGCGTTAATACAATCTGCTTAACACCTTTTAGATATTCAGCTTTTAGCTTTTCACGAAGCTCATTGCCCTGATATAAACCAAAACTAAATTTAAGTGGTCTATTTTCATCAAACTCGTCTAACTGCTGTAGACGTCTTTGAAGAATTAGCAAAGCTTCTAATTGAGTAGATAGTTGCTGACCAGAAGCTCTTTCTAATTGAACTACCTTATTTAAGTCAGCTTGCACTTCACCAATTAATTGTTGATTGTTACGATAAGACCAAACCCATACACCTAAAATAATTGAAACACCCGCTAAAGCGCCAATAAATGCAATATAGCGCTGACGTTTTCTGCCCGTATTTACATGCTGCTTAACTAAATCTTTATCTTTTAAAATAACATCTGAAAATAGACCATTTAAGAAATAGCCATGATTAGGAGTATTTTTTGAATAATCTTTTACATCACTTTGAGCAATTTGAGTAAGCTGGAATTCTTGGGCAATTTGTTCAGTCATTGGACTTTCAATTACACCTTCCTGCAAAGCACTGGTGAAGTAAAACCCACGGAAAACAGGTTGAAATTGATATGGATTATCTTCAAAAAGTGTACCAATAAAGCTTTTTAAAGCTGGTTTTAGTGTTTTAAACTCTAATGGGAAAGTCATTACACTTGGTGAAATATTTTGCGAATGACGGCGGCTTAAATGAGTCGAACTTACACCTTTTAGACCATCGTAAAGAATGTTGTAATGTTTTTCGAATAACTCTACAGCATTATGTGAAGAACTCTGTTCATATGGAAGCGTTGCTCCCCAAGCTTGGTTGTATTCTTGAGCTTCGTAAAACTCAAAGAATTCAGTAAAACCTGCAATTAAGTCCATCTTTGAAAAGACTAAATAAACAGGCACAACAACTTCTAAACGTTCAGTTAGATCTTGAATACGTGCACGTAAGTTTTTAGCAAGCTTTAATGAGTTTTCAGGACTTTGACTAATGAGCTCAGCAATACTAACAATTAAAATCAAACCATTGACTGGCGCTTTGGAACGGTTCTTCTTTAAAATATTTAAGAAACCTAACCACTCAGAATGATCTTCACTATAAACAGAATAACGACCAGCTGTATCGAGCAAAATACCTTCTGTAGAGAAGAACCAGTCACAATTTCGAGTACCACTTAAGCCAGCAGATACCATTTTCTGATGCGTTTCTTCAAATGGGAACTTTAAACCAGAGTTATAAATAGCCGAACTTTTACCTGCTGCCGGGTTACCAATAACCATATACCAAGGAAGCTCATATAGTGCAGCATTCCCTTTTTTATCACCCAACTTAGATTTACGAATCAATTGAATTGATTCTTTCATTTGTTGATTAATAAGCTGAAGTTCTTCTTTATCTTTATTTTTACCATATTCAGCTTGGTTATCTTTTTCAATTGCTTCAGCTAGCTCTTCACCTTGAGCAGCATGCTTTCTTCGTTGAATAAGCCAATAGATACCATAAACAATAAGACCCAAAGCATAGGCAGTTGCTAAAGCCCAGAATATATGACCAGGAATTGAAGTATATGAAGACATCAATGCCACGAACAATGACACGGCGATAATTGCTTTAGGATTCGTGATGTACTGCCACAAGTAGCCTAAAATTGTATGCATTCTATTCTCGTTCTAAGTCCAAAGTTTAAATTAGTTATTCAACACCATCGCATCATCTTCTGAATTTTCAGTGACAGATTGCACAAATGTATGCGCTGACACCGTATTTTCTCCAAAGACAAAAGGAATGATATGTTCAGGAAAATGCATACTCAGCATAAAGCCATAAATATCAGCTAAATGCTGGGTATGCCCTAATGAAGATTTCACATAAATATAGTGATGCGGTTCTACAGGCGTTTGAAGAAAGTGCTGCTGCAATTTTTTCGAAACTTTTATATCGGTCTGATCTGACAATATCAGTACATAAGGCTCCTCATCTTCATGCTGAGGCAAATCATTAAATTTAAAATTATTAAAAAGTTTCGCTGTATCTTGTTGGCCCAAAACAACTTTCAGTGCCTTAGAAGGTTCTAATTCCTGAATTTTCACTAAAGGATCGGCCAGTAAACAGCTTGCCGCAAATTCAGCAGGAATATAATCTTTAATCATCCAAGATTTTTCATCGACCAGATCCTGATCAATTTCAGAATCAGCTACGACCAACAAGAACATCTCATGTTCTCTTTTATGAATACCCTTTAATAGATGTATCAACTCTTGGTAAGCGAGTTGCTCTCCAAAAAAATGATATTCAATATGGAGCTTTTGAGCAGGAATACCAATCTCAGCAAAGAATTCTAAAATTAATTCATTACTTTGGTCATCATTCCAGATATGTAATAAATCCTCCGAAAGAAGGATGTGTAGATTTAAGCGATTTAAACGATAAACTTCTACGATCGGCATTTGAACATCATCATATTCAGACTCAGGATCCACCCATGCCGGATGCATGTGATATTCACGGGCCTGTTGCGACTCATAAAATAAAGTTGAACGTTTTAAATGCTCGGCTAGAAGATATAAATTTTCTATATTTTGTTCTAGTTGCTGTCTTATCAATGACATCATACGAACTTGTCGTGGAGAAGCATATTCGCTCTCCTCACGATTCTCTTCATCCAAATCTTTAATTCGGTAAGATAAAAGAGGCAATCCGTAAGAATTTAACAGTTGATCATCCAACTCTGGACTTTTAAAGTTTTGTAGCTGCTCAATAATGCTTTCATTCTCACCTAACGCATGTAAAGCAAAAGCAGAGTAAATATTAAAATCTAGCTGTTCTAATGGTTGATCAACTACTGCGTTTTGTTTTTGACTAGCATCATCTTTATCTTGATTTATAGCTTGTTCTTTCTTGTCTTTATAAGTCTTATAAGCGCTATAAACTAACCATGGCGATAAGATCACCAAGGTAATAACTGCGGGTAGCATCAAGAAATAAAGGAAAAAATCTCCTTTATCGGGATTATATTGAACATCACGCCAGTAGAAAATAATAATTCCACTAACCAATGAAAAAATAGCAATGAATGAGAGTAATATTTTTTTAATCATATTTTCTCTCCAATAAGGCTATAGCACGTTTCATGGTTATGTACTTTTGGTTGTCGTGATATGAGAAAAGAACCCTGCCCTAAACCACTCTCGTTATTGTGAGTTAAGCAAATGGGTTGTATTTCTGACTCATCCAAGATAAGCCGCAGATCTATCGATAAAGTTGGGCTACACCAAGTTTCCACGAGTTTTTTAAGCTTTAAACTTAACTCTTGATTTGGTAAGAAATTTAGATATTGCTGACGTTTTAATGGCCCAATTTGAATTTCAATTTTTCCATCAATCTGCTGAATGGTTTCTCCACAAAAGGTATTAACACCAAGTAAACTCGGCTGATTTCCACCCAACGTTGTTAATTGATCACTTGCTAACTTAAAAGATTCTTGTACGAATTCTTTAATCGTAATGTCATGTTTAAAAATACATGACAGCATCGTTTTTAATGCATGGACTGTATTATTTTGTCCCTGCATTAATCCTGAAAATTCTGCAAAATATTCATCCAAATCAGCTTGTTGATGCTGTGATCGCACATAGCCATTCAAAGCATGCAGAATATCTAAATAATCGTTTTTATGTTCTATCTCATATCTAATCGGCAGATTATAGGTAATACTAGACTCTACATATTGAGCAGTAAGCTTATGATTAAATAAGCTTAGAAACTCTTTAGTTTCAGCTCGTTGCTGACGTGGAGCCTGTTTAATTTTATTCGTATATGTATAAGGCAAAGCACCTTGTATGCCCGTAAGACCAACGATTAAATTCGTAATATAAATTCGCTCGTCCGTTAATTCTAAATTTTCAATCTCTGTAGCAGGAAAATTTAAATTAAAGGATGTCTCAAACTTAAAATGATCACTCCAAGATGAACACATTGCACGACTTGAATCGTGTCTTAATAGTCGTGTGGCTTGAATAAATTCAAAAGACTTGGGCTTAGTAAAGAGCTCAGCTGTTACAGAAGAGTCTTGCCACCAACGTTCTGACTGCATTGGTATAACTCCTGCTGAGATGAAAAATCCTTAACAACCAAATCAACAAAACTATTAATTTGAACCTTTAAATTAAAAACACGACTTAGCAATTGACTAAAAATGTATAGGCTATGTCCTCTAAATACCGATGAATCAATCTGTAATTCTGCTTTTACCCCTCTTACAAACATTGGGAATGGCTTTCCATCTACAAGCTTGTGAGTGAGTGAAAATTCGAGATGTTTGATTGACTCAATAATTAGATAATTTTCTTTTGATAAAGGTAAGTTGTACAACGCAAGTAACTCTTTAATATGAGATACCGCATCACCTTTCATTAAAGCTAAACTATTTAATGAAAGATGCGAAATAACACGCCACTGCTCACTCTGGCTTTGACCAAATTGATAAGGTTTTGTAGGTCTTTTTAAAACAATGGCACGGCGAGCCAAACTACTATCATTTAGGTTTAATATATTATTGGACTGTCCTAATGCTTCATGTGGTAAGTCACGATTTGAGCATAATAGTTTAGTACTAATAAAATCTGAACGTGTTGAAGAAGGATTTAAGTTTTTTGAAATAATTGAATAACCCATTTCGACGAAATTGGGTTGTAGTTTTTGATAATTCACCGAATAGAAAAAACGTGCCGTGTCAGAATGATAGTGGCTCATCGCAAAAAAAGGCAGTACTGGAACATAACTTTCTTCTTGACTCGTTTTTTCGCGAACCATATTCATTTCAGTAATTGAATACACCTGATAAAACTCAGGATGATGAGCGTCTGTAATCAGTGGGTATTCTAATTGTTTATGTACAATTTTTTGCGGTTCAGCATATTTTTCAAATAAATTAATGACTGGTGTAGTAAACAACTTAAAATTAGCGACATTTAATTCAGAATAATTTCGAACTACGGCTTGATCATTTAAATTTAATTTAAAATGTATAAGTAGTTCAAAACTACTTTCTTCTAAAGATAAGCGCTTTAAAAAACCTAAATCGAGTTTCAGATAATTAAATTTTTCAGGAAAACAAAAATATTCCATCAGCAAACGATAAGCATGATGAGTATGTTGATCGAGTGGTAATAGACTTTCTTGCTCTGAAAAACCCGTTAACTCAAATGGATTTTTGTCCAATTCAACAATTTTCTGTCCTATTTTAACAGCAAAAGTTGTACCCTTTTTAAAAATACTATCTAGTACTTGAAGTGGAAAATTAGAAATTGCATCTAAATAAATAGGTAATTTTTCGTTTATTAAAGACGTATGAGCACGATTAAAAATTTCAAATTTAAAAGTTAAAGTCGCATTTTGACTTAAATGCATATGGGCACTAGGTGTACTTTTGAACTCTAGCGCTTGCAAGCTTATCGGGAGCAATTTGACTTCTTGCGTGGTATTAAACTCACACTGAACGCCTTTAAAACTGCGAGACTTCAAAACTGTGTGTGCAGGAACAATATGTGCTTCTGTGAGCTGCTTTATTTTATTTATATCTTCAAAACTTATTACAGAACAAGCCGGAAAATGACGTAAGTATTGAGGGAACATCACCTCAAATAAAGAACGTGTAAATACGTCATAACTATCAGCAAGCTTTTTATCAATACGAGCCGAAATTAATGAAAAAGCCTGTATAAGACGTTCAATATGCGGATCATCGATCTGCTCTTGATTTAAAGATAGACGCTGAGCAATTTTCGGATATTTTTGGGCAAATTCACGAGATTGCTGACCAAATTCCTGTAGTTGTTTTTCGTAAAAAGGTAAAAGCTCTTCTATCACAACACACCCACTATGCTTAGGTTCTCGCTGAAATTACATATTGCTGCGTTGTCGGTTTTAACAATGCATCAAAAACGACAGGTTCATACAGTGGATGAATATTTAGATATGCTTGAATGCTTAAACACAATGCCCCCATATTGTGCCCATCCAACAACATCTCTACCCGTATTTGTCTTAATCTGGGTTCATGAGCTGCAATTGATTGTTCAATTGATTGGCAAATCTTGTCTCGATCTAGCGGATTAGCTGTAGAAAGCCCCACAAAATCAATAATACCGAACTGAAGTATCGATTTTTTAACTAGTGGATAATCATCGACTACATGATCCAACTTAGCGACTCGACTGTTAAGCAAGTCTTCTAAATCTTTTGCTACCGATTCTCTTAATTGCTGAATAGAAAGACCTTTCGCATAATCTTCACTTTCAGGAATTAAGCGGTCAAACAAAGTTGAACGAAATCCATAGGGATAAAGCCGATCTAAATTCATTCGAGTTCACAACAAGCATGCTTAAAGACAGCAGAGGCTAACTTTATGTCAGCCTCCACCAAATATTCACTTAAACAATTACGCCGCGTAAGAAGCAGTATTGTTAGAAAGTGACCATTTCTTAGTAACAGCACCTTTAGCAGTACCGTTAATATCTTGTTGATTGTAAGTCCACTCAACAGCTGCGTATTTCAAGCCAAACGCTTCTGTTGGAACACCTTCTTCATTAACTGTTGGAGTTACACTAGAAACTAGAACATGTTTCAATTTAATTTGTAAGTACTTGATGCGCTTATCACCATTTGCACGGTAGAAGTCGATTTGTACTTCATCAAATGTATAACCAGCTGAACATGCTTCCCATAATTTCGGGCTAGTTGCATCTAGGTCTTTAACAAAAACCATATCTGAATGTTCAACACGTTCAGCAGTATGACCACCAACACTACTTGAAGTAGCAGATTTAGGTTGACGAATGTTGTGAGACCAAGAGTTAACTTCTAACCAGCCTTTGTGCTCAGCGTCACGAGACTCTCCGTCAACTTTATACTTACCACGAAACTCAACGTATATATCTTTCATTTAGAACTTTCCTATTTTTAATTTAAAGTTATTCTTTCGCTGACCTTTATTAATTTGAGGACTGAGGTAACTCAGTGACAAGTCGTAAAGAAACTGACAACTCATCCAGCTGGAAGTGTGGTCGCAAGAAAACCACAGATTTGTAGTGACCTGGTTGAGCAGGGTCTTCTACAACTTTTACAGACGCTTCACGCAAAGGATATTGAGCTTTTGCTTCTTGAGAAGCACCATCGTCAAGTAATACATACTGTGACAACCACTCATTTAAGAATGCTTCAACATTTCCAGCAGAAGCAAAGCTACCTACTTTGTCTCTCATCATTGCTTTTAAATAATGAGCAATACGTGAAACGGCCATGATGTACTGAATTTGACTCGATAAAGCAGAGTTAGCATTTGCTGTATCATTGTCATATTTTTTAGGTTTTTGAGTTGATTGCGCACCAAAGAAAGCAGCGTAATCAGTGTTTTTACAATGAACCAAAGGAATAAAGCCTAAATCGCTTAATTCTTTTTCACGGCGGTCAGTGATTGCAATCTCTGTTGGGCACTTAAATACCACTTCACCATCTTGTGTTTTAAATGTATGTACTGGCAAGCCTTCAACTAAACCACCACCCTCAACACCACGAATTGCAGCACACCAACCATGCATATCAAATGCATTAGTTAAACGAGTACCGAAAGCGTAAGCAGCATTCATCCACAAATATTCATTGTGATTTGCACCCGAAACATCTTCAGCAAAGTTAAACCCTTCTGTAGCTGTTCCTTCCTTTGGATGATAAGGAAGACGACCTAGTACATGTGGCAAGGTTAAAGCGACATAGCGAGCATCTTCACTGTCACGGAATGAACGCCATTGAACGTATTCAGCTGTTTCAAAGATTTTTGACACATCTCGAGGACGGTCAATATCTGTAAATGACTCAAGGCCAAGAATGCTTGGGCTAGCGGCCGAAATAAATGGCGCATGAGCTGCTGCAGCAACATGAGAGATTTGCTCAAGCAAATACATATCAGAAGGAGTACGGTCAAACTCAAAATCGCCGATTAATGCTGAGTATGGCGCACCACCAAAAGAACCGTATTCTTCTTCATAGATTTTCTTAAACAAAGTGCTTTGATCGAAGTCTGTAGCACCTTGGAAATCTTTTACTAACTCTTTCTTAGTCGTATTCAACATACGAATTTTAATAAGAGGGTTAGATGGAGTCTCTTGACAGAAGTAATAGAGACCACGCCAAGTTGATTCAATCTTTTGGAATTGCTCATTGTGCATGATCTGACTTAATTGATTTGAAATCAGAGCATCAATTTCCGCAATACGCTTATCAATTGATAACGTCATATTTTCAGAAACTGTAATTGTCCCTGCCATTACTTCTTTAGCAAGTTCACCAATTAAGCTTTTTGCACGCGAATGTTCTTCTTCATTTCGGGCAATACGGCTTTCTTCAACAATCGAGTCTAAAAGCGTAGCTTGTTCATTTTCAACAAGTGGCATTGCTGCAGATTGGGTATTATTCATGATCAGCCTCCGCACTCAATTTACGAATCTGATCTGTATTTTTAAGAACTTCATCAAGTAAATCTTCTAAACGTTCACTGTTGGAAATTTTGTTTCTTAAGTCAGTTAAACGCTCACGTGCCTCAACAAGTTTTTTTAATGGATCAACCTGCTGAACCACATTTTCCGGACGAAAATCTTCCATTGACTTAAATGTTAAATCAACAGCGATTTTACCGCCCTCTTCTGTCAACGTATTATCTACCTGGAAAGCAGCTCTTGGAGATAAAGACTCCATAACTTCATCAATGTTATCTAAATCAACATTAATGAATTTTTTATCTTTTAATTTTGTACGCTCAAGCTCAGATGCAGCCGAAAAATCACCCATCACACCTACAACGAATGGTAGTTCTTTCGCTTCTTTTGCATCACCAATTTCGACATCATATGTAAGTTGAACACGTGGAGGTCGAATTCGCTGAAGCTTCTTTTGTACGCTCTCTCTCTTAGCCATAAGATTCTATTCCGGATTATTTAATTAAAGGGTCAAAAGGCGAACTTTTTGATTTATTCACAGTGGCTGCAGGTGCAGTTTTAGGTTTTACTGTAGTCGTCTTTGCTGGGCTTGATACTCGTTTATTTGATGTTCTAGAAGTACTCGCTTTATTACGCGTTACATACTGTTTTTTATAACTTCTCTTTTCATTATCATCTGAGCTACTATCAGAACTCGCTTTAAAGCTCGATGGATCAGGAGCAGGCATCGCAGTATGAATATTTTCAATTAACTGCTTTGCAGGAGGATAAGTCACATCATTGCTTAAATATCTCAATTCCTGAGTACGCATTTGCTGCAAAGAATTATTTGCAATGCTCACACCAGATAAAAACAAGACATCTGTTATTAATGAACCGCGTATATTTTGACTTTGCAATTGACTTGCTAAATTCAATGCTTTAACTGGTTGATTGGTCTGATAAAACCGCATAGCAGCTTTAGCTAATAAATCATTTTTTTGAGTTGTATTATCGCTATCACAAACTTGTTTAAAAATATTCAATAACTCAGGATCATTTTGACCTTCAGCTAAAGGGTTCTTCTTAATACAACTTTTTTTAAGTTTTACAGGCTCTAGTTCTGCTGCTTGAGCATATGATAGACCGATAATGTTTCCAGTCAAAAAAAGTATCAAAATACTTCGTTTCAACACAACTTTCATTCCTCTGTTTTCTTATTTATTCAAGGCTTTACCGAAAAGTTAATATTCTTAAAACATTAAAAAATCAGTCTAAAAACCTTATATTCAAAAAATTTAGACGCAGTTTATCATATAAACAAACATATTTTATATAAAAATCATATCAACTTAAACTAAAAGTAGATAGTTAAGATGCTTATAAAATATAGCTTAATAAAGTTATTCTTATAAAAATATAATATTGTTATTTTTTGTAATTAAAAATAAGTTACTGTTTTTTATAGATTAAATAAAAATTAAAACTAAATTGAAAATTATCATAAATATCACTTAGTTAAGATTTACGAAACATTTTCTTAAAAAGATTTTATCTAATAAAAAAGATAAATAGATTAAATGATTGTAAAAGATACATTTCAAATTTATGAAACTAGAAACTCGGTATAAATAAAAATCGACTTGTCAAGACTAATCTGTCTATTTAGTATATTTTGTTTCAGTTTTAATTTACTTGGCAACTTGCTAAAAGAGAAGCTCCTATAGACACTAGATACTCTTATTACAACTTTGGGTAACATTTGTATAGATCATGCCAAACTAAAGTTTTAATCTATATAAATTCTTAAGAGCCTGTCTACTTGAAGGAAATTTACGCCAATGTACGTCTTTTAAAAGAAAGCATTAACATAATGCTTCTTTATAGCAAATTTGATTTCCTTTAAAGTATACATTTAATATATACAACCTAATGATTTTCAAGAAAATGATGAAACGGAATATAGCTGTTATCTTATTTTCAAGCATTGCTTTAAGTGCTTGTGCCAAATCTACTGAATCAAATCAAAAACAAACAAAGCCCTCACCTGAACTGGAGCAAAAAATTCAGAAATTGGTTGAGAAAACTAAAAAGAATATGATTTTTGTCGAAGGTGGTAGCTACCTAATGGGTGACTTTGGGCTAGTAACTCCTGAATTAGAAAAAACTGTACCTGATAGCATGGCAGTAAAAAATCCGAAAGGTAATACTGAAAAACCTAGCAATCAACCATTCTCTCCAGGGGCCGATAATAAAACACTTCATAAAGTTTCCCTTAGCAGTTTTAATATGAATGCTTATAAGACCACCTTAGAGGACTTTAATACTTTTACTGAAGCTACTGGACAAGTTGCGAGTACGGATAATAAACGTTATGGTTCAAATATTGCTCACGAAGTAGCAACTGGTATGGCTTGGCAACAAGCCAAAGAATACTGTCAGTGGCTTGGGCAACAAGTAGGTACACCGATGGACTTACCCACTGAAGCGCAATGGGAATATGTAGCCCGAAATAAAGGACAATATACTTTATTCGCAACGAATACAGGTAAAGTAGAACCAAAGAAAAACCTATGGGGATTAGATCAATATGATAACTACAGACATTCACATGACTTACAAACTGTCGCGAATATTCCGGTTATAGGTCAAACACCACCAAACCCTTTAGGTTTTTATGATCTTGTTACTAATAATTATGAATGGATGAATGATTGGTACGATAAAGATTATTACAAACACTCACCTAGCAATAATCCAATAGGACCAAAAACAGGTACTGAAAAGGTTTTACGAGGTACAGTAGCAATGGGAGCCGATAACTTAATGATGGCTGATGGTTTTAATATAGCTAGAAGTAAAGCCCTACCTATTCCAAATGATGAAAGTAAGTCAAAATATCGCTTATATTCCGTTCGTTGTGTTGCCAATATCCAGCAACCGATTAAATAACTTTAAGCCATATATGAACCATCAGAGTTTTGTTGATAATTTGCTGCAATAAACAATTCTGCATCAGTACCATCGACTTCAAGCGATGGTACAGCTTCCGTATTTAAAGCAACTAAAGCATCCGCATTAACAATACTTGGTTCACTCGCCATCTTTTCTCGTAATTTTTTTAATTCTCTTGGATTATTCATTGGTGCTTTTTCATGTAAAGGAATTGTTTTTACAACTTTTGAGCGTAATTTTTCATATTGCTCTACATATTCACTTCCACGTCCAACTGTATCTGAATTAAAAGCATATTCTTTTACAATATCTGAGACCTGAGACCAAACTCCATCATGTAAAAAAATCAAGAGTTGTTTTTCTAATTTTTTAATACTATTAGTTGATTTTGAACCATCAAAAGACATTCTTTGGAGAACATTTAACCATTCATTTTCTGTTGCAATAGTTTCAAAAATTGCAATAACAGCTTGCTTATGGCTAGGTAAATATGGAGACGTTAAAGATGTCGGGTAGTCGGCTAAATGAGTAACTTTATTGTGTCTAGTCATTTGGTAGATTAGCATTCCCTTGGCTTCAGGGGTTGCTTGTTTTAGCCACTCCGGTTGTCTTTTAATTTTATTGGCTAAATCAACTGAATTTTTCGCATCGGAATACTTACCATTAAAATTATCAAACTCCTCAGCAATGTCATTGAGAGTTTTAGCAGTTATAGAATCATTACCCAGAGCAATTACAGCCAATTGACTTAAATTTCTAAAAGCATCTTCCGCAATAAAACCTAATATTGTGAATTGCGCGCGTATAAGCTGGTAATGCACCCATTTCAACACTTCAAGCACCTGACTAAAATCAATAACGAAATCTAATGCACCTTTTGCCCCCAAACCAACACATAAGGCTGCTTTGGCCCTAAAACGGAATTGATTTTCTTGTGCCCAATAAAATAGTTTAAAATTAACTCCCGCTCCCAATCCAGCACTAGCAGCAAAATCCAATGCCAAACTCGCCAAAGCCTTGAAATCTTTAGCTTCCGGTGAAAGCCATTGAAATTCACCCGATGGTTTGATACCTGCCTCAGCCCCAGCAAATGCCTCAATTTGCCCCTCAGAACTTGCACCACTACCAGGAATAATACTTTCATCTCGATCCATTGGAACAAATCTTGGACGGTTTTCTCCCATATTATTAGCGAGTGAAGGATTTCGGTTTCGCCTACCATTGGCAGCTAATTGTTGTTGACCATCTTTACTGTAGCTGATCTCTAAACCAATTCCTGCGGCCACTTTTGCACCAGCAAAACCATAGAGCTCCATGCCAACAATAAACCGGAATGCCCCTAAGTCAATATCTTCAAAGTTCAGCATCCAACCTTTATCACATGGAATAACATAGGTAGTTTTTGCTTTCCCCTCAAACAAAACCAGCTTACCTTGGGCATTCACATTTGCCTTAGCATTCACTTCTCCACTTTCAGGTTTCCAACTCGCACTTGATGAGAAACCAGCGCCACCAACACATCTTAACCATTGAGATTGAATATCTACCGTTAAACTATCTGAAAGTTTAATTTGTTCAACAAAACCTGCACTAAAAGCAGAGAAGTCCCAAACCTTTGTTCCAGTTTGCTTGGAATATTTAGCTAAATCTAGACTGACTTTTTTAAACTCATTGTGAATAGCCTGTTCATTAATTTTCTTAAAGTCTTGCTTTATATCTTTAAGCTTCTTTAATTCAGATCCTAAGACTGTAACCTTAAAACTTTCTTTATTCTTTTTCTTTTGTTGTAATTGCATATATCTATCAGTACGTAAATATCGACGTCTGAAATCAAACTCTTGCGTGTTACCACTTGGATTTTTCTTTTGGCGTGCCTCAAAAGTAATAACCTCTGTCAAGTCAGCCGCTTTTTTGAAGTTTTTATTTAGCTCCTCTTCAATTTTCTTCTCTGCTTCTTTTATTTCATCTTCTGCTTTTTTAACACTAGAAACGCTACCAGATTTTATTGCCTCTGCTAATTTATTTTTAGCATCAAAAGAATTACCAAATAATTTATCTAGTTTCGAACTTTCTTTTTCAAACTCAGCATAGTCCTCTGCCGAAAGAACAATCATTTCCTCTCTATGCATATTTAAAATAACAGGAGGTTTTCCATTTCCCTGTAATGTTACTGTCGTATTCTCTTTTTGCTTAGTGGTTTTAGCAACAGATTTTAATTGAACGGTGACATAATTATTTTTACTAATTGTGGTGAAATGTTGTATATCTTTTTTATCTGGCTGGACATCCATATTTATAAACTTAAACTTTACAAATATAACTTCACCTTTTGGTGAATACAGAGGTGGTGTAAAACCATTTTTATCTACGATTTTCACTTTGACATTCGGTAAACTAATTTTCTTTTCTCTACCCTCTTTGTCAAAAGTGAAAGTTTCAAATGAAATATTATCAGATAATTTAGAGCCTCTAAAACCTTCTATTTTATAGCGGTAATATTGCTTAATCTGATACTCTATCGTGGTTACTCCTTGATTTTCTTGTTTTATCTGAATGCCTGACGCACCATTTATATTGATGGCCTTTTCCCATTCAGAATCATTTCGCTTAATCCAAAGATCATATTCTCCAACTGGCAAATACATTTCTTTGGTAAAACCCTTCATATCAGTTCTGTCTTCTCTGTTATGAACGAGGGTTATACTTTCTTGTGTATCTTTATACTTTGCCATATTTTGCGCTATTGCTTGGCCAGTAATCGGAGTGTTCTTCTTATATATGGATTTCATATCCAATGGCTGCACAAGAGGCTTAGGAATTTTTGTACTCGCTATTGCTATAGCTAGTTTATTTGCCTCACCAGGTCTTCTACCCTTTTCCGTTACAGAATAAAGCATGCCATGACAAGCAATCGCGTCATTATCAGGCAACACGTTAATAAATAGTTTTAATTTAATCTTATTCATCACTTATTCTTCTTCAAAAGTTACAAAACCATCGTGAACATGATCTTCTAAGCTAATCTGGATTTTCTGAGGTCCTTTGGTTGTGATTTTCTGAGTTTTACCCTGACCATCCGTTACACCACTAACCATTTCTCCATTTTGTAAAATCATCAAATACTTCTTATTTTTCAAAGGATTTCCATCCAAATCTTTCGCTATATAAGTTAAATGGTAGTCAGGTAACATCGCCAACTCAGGACTTTGCGTTGCCACCTTAGCCCCTCCCATAAACAAATGCTGCCCTGCTTTCACCTCAAGCTTACCGCCCGTAACAGGGAAAATACCCGAACCATTCAGCTTAACTTGAGATCCATTTGCTGTCAGATTAATTTCAGTTGGGCTAGTAATAAAAACTGTGTCTTCGGTTGAAGTAATTTGCACGCCCTTTCGAGCAATCACATCTAAAGCATCACCTTGAGCCTGAATTTCAACTTTACCTTGGCCAGTAAAAAGACGAGCACCCTCCTGAGCTGCAAATAGACTAATCTTGTGGCTCGCATGACCTACTATATTCTTTTGCGTACTAATATTAAGGCTATCTCCGGCACTTTGAGTAAGCTGACCATTTGCACTGAGGTGTATATCTTCATTACTACTTACAGCAATACTTTTTGGAGATGCCAACAGCATCACTGCTGATTGAAATTCAGCAGCCTTTTTAGGGTCTTCTTGTTTAAGAACTTCTAAGAAAGTCTGAATGTTCTCAAGCATATCTAAGGGGTCAGTTTGCTGATTTTTAGCAACTTCGCTGAGTGCCTTGGCATTGTTGAGGCCACCTTCTATTTGGTGCTTGGCCTCAGCTGTCTCTAGGTGTACACCTTGAGCTTGGTCCTGTTTATGTGTACTAATGAGTAAGCCACTACCAGCTCGAACCGCGCCCCATTGGTCTGTTCTAAGTTCAAAACCTTCACCACGACCATCACTTTCCGCCTTATCTTTTGCATGGCTTAAGTTACCCAAGTTTAGTTGGCTTGCCGCGTGGCTACTTTGGAGCTGGGCACTGATCTGGCCTGTAGCGTCATCAAAACGTAGCTGGTTAAAGCCTTTACCGTCGACTTCTTCTGAGCGGATGCCGCTAAGTTTTTTAGTGTCGGGGAGCTGACCTTTCTGGTCGAACTGGGTTGGATGGCGTTCAGCTTCGTGAATGCGTCCTACCACAAACGGGCGGTCAATGTTGCCGTCAAAGAAATCGATCACAACGATCTCACCAACGCGAGGCAAGAATCGTACACCATAACCTTCACCTGCCCACGGGGTAAGTACATCAACCCAAGCGGAGTCGGTGTCATTATCGTTACTTCCTGCACCACCATCATGGCTATGGTCGTCAGTTCGGGTAAATAGGAAGCGAACTTTAATGCGTCCCCACTGGTCGACATGAATGCTTTCGCCCTCTAATCCAACCACTCTAGCGCGCTGTGGATAAGCTGCTGGTCGGTGCTCTAGCGGGTTATACTCAGGCACAGCTTTAATATTTCTACGCGACAAGATGAGTTCATTACCTTGACGCTCAGTCTGACCATTTAACCCAGATTGACCTTTTTGCCATTGGCTTTGGCTAAAAAGTTGACTGATTTGCTGTTGCAAATCTTTAGGCAAATTATTTTGCAGATAGAAGCTTTTCCCAATAATCAGAAATTCTTTGTCCGATCCGCTATGCGTATCTATTTCTGGATGTTCATCCAATTCAAACCAATAGCCAACTTGCGCATCACGTACCGTGGTTTGTGCATGAAAGTATTTTGATTGAAATGAATAATAATCAGATAGATTTTGATTGAGTTTTTCTAGCTGCTGGTGGCCCGATGCAGTGGCTTGGTCTTCCCCATTTAAGTCTTGTATCCAAGCAGGACTGATATGCCATGCATGTTCTAGACTTAAACTCGCATTATCCTGATTAGCACTATGACTATGCTTTGACTGAACACTGCCTATGCCTTCTTCTTGACTTAAAGCATCAGCCTGCCAGCGTTGCACATGCACGGCTGTAGATTGCAAGCTCCGAGTTGGCACAAGGCTTGTCATACTGTCTTGTTGTTCAACAGCACTACTGCGGTGATAACGGATATTTCTTCGATTTAATGCTAAATATGATTCATTATTAGCAATTAAACGTAATTTTTGCGGTTGAATCTCATCCGAGCTATCAGCGACAAACAACTGAGCTTCATCAATTAACCAGTTAATGCCTTCACTACGCCAAAGTCTGGTTAAAAACTCATAATCTGTTTCATTACTTTGCATAACAAAAGGTCGAACATCGTAGTCTTCGCTTAGACCTTTTAAATCTAAAGTTAAGGCTGAAGCAAACAACGGGCTTTTGTTCTGCCATTCTGTAAATAGAATTTCAGTAATGTCCCGTACACTTTTATTCATAAACACACGACTATTTCGGCGTTTATGCCATAGCGCGGTTGGATCTTGCAATCTCAGTTTATACAATGTTAATGAACCATCACTCTGCCCCTGACTGGCTTCTGTAATAATTCCTGTAGTTCTAAATATTTGCCCCTGATCAGTTACTTGATCGACTGCAACCTGACAACCAATAAATTGTTTTAATGAAATATGGGCATTGGTAGAAAGACAAAATAAATCGGCAGTCAGTCCTTCATTTAGCTGATGCTGTCCTTCAATACTTTGTAAAAAGACTTGAGTATTCAACGATGGATTAGAAAACTGAACATGAAGCACGCGTTTTTGCGAGCTGATACCCAAATCTTCTAGAATTCTATGTATATGAGATAACATCTTTTTTTATGAAAACTTTGTCAGGATTGACATTATTTTATAAAATACAGAAACATCTGTCTATTTTGTAAAGAAAAACTTAACCATATGAATACACAAATGAATGAGAATGCTATCCGTGATAAATATAAAAAGTGAATTAACAACTTACGCTATTAATTTACTTTTAAAAGTTTTTAATCTTTTAGTATTCCAAGAAATTCATTTTTAATTTAAATTTATTAATAGTATCCACAAATTTTTGACTTACTACATAGATATAAGGTTTATCCATATCTCTAGCAATAAAAAAGTCATCTGTTACAAGATCTTTTTTTATGAAGTCATCCTCATCTAATAAATTGTTTTTTCTCTTAATATACATAGCATAAATATCTACCTCTTCATTTCTCACATAGCACTTATAGAAATCACAATTATCATCAAGAATTTCTTTCATTTCATTAAAAAATCTTTTTGAAAATAGTAAAATTCCAGAAGATGAATAATAAAAATCAGTCTCTAATATCTCATTTAATTGATCAGAAAAAATATTATCATAATCTAAATTTATTCTAGGATTTTTTAAAAATTGATTACTTAAGTCAAATTTAAAAAAATCAATGACAATTTCTTTCTTCCCTTTCAAATCAAAAGAAAAATCTCTATCAATATACTCAGACGGATAAATTGTATAAAAGCTCACAAAACCTACAAGTTAGTTAAAAAGTTATGAATATTTCAACTATATATTAAAATACACCTAAGAATTATTTAAGTTCTAAAAGCATTAGCCAGACTAATACTTTTAAAACTTTATCTATTAATTACTTAAAAATTCAATTTTGATTTTTTCAAAATTTTCAACGGGAATGACTACTTTAAAACTTCCTATAACTTTAAAAAAAATTTTAAATTTACTCTCTCTCAAACCATATCCACTGCTATTACCTTCTCTCACGTCATACATAAAATCACCAAAATCTGTAGAAGGAATATAAACTCCATTTTTTACATTTAGTGTGTCTTTTATATTTTCAATAGATAAAAAACATATACCATCACTTTTACTCGAAAAACTACTAAAAAAGTTTTGAAAAGGAAAAGTGATACGAATAGTTTTATCAAAATGACCATGATCTATAGTCAACATAATTTCATCTTGATCACAACTCAAATCCAATAACTTTGAATCATCACTGTTTTCAATTATTTCTAATAAACTCAAAGATTTAAATGAAATTCTATATAACCTATTTCTAATTAACTTACATTCCTATCATTTACAGTTGGTAAAAAAGAATAACCTTTCGCATATATTTCAAAGCAGTGATCATATGTCCATAAAAGATAGAGATTCAAGCCATTCTTATCATAATTTGTATAGTCTAAATTTGAATTGGATTTATGAGAATAAATATGCTCAAAATCATCATATTGAAACATTTTAAAATTATTCACATTTGTAAAAACAATTGATAACAACTCAGACGATTTAAAACTTTTACCCTTTTCATCTTTTTTAATCTGACTAAATGTTAAATCAACTTCCAAGTTATTGCCGTGTGGATTAAATTTAAACTCATTTAACCAAAAATCAGTGCGAGATGAAAGAATCCCAAATTTTGTGTGAATTGGTAAAAAATTTAATTGTGACATATAGTTTTTCCTGCATCATTTGTTGAGAATCGACGTAAAGTGGCTTCTTGCTGTATTTCTTCAGGAGTAGCCCATCGTGTATTTACGCCAGTTTTTGACTGTTTTGCAGCGGCTAACCTTCTATTGTCGAGTGAATACACCATATTGCTTTTGGCACCTTGTTCCAATAACTTTGCCTGAACATTCTGTGGAAGATCTTTAAATCTCACCAATCTAATCGGTTCGACTTTAGCGGCATAAGACGGATCCGCTGCCAATCTATGCGCTAGACCATTCACATTACCTCCATCTCCAAAACATGGGCTATAGCCATTTTGACTATATCGAATTGTCTTAGGTGATTTTATTCGTTCTAATCCCAAAGGATCAACCCAGCCGACAGGATTCGGTGCATAAGCATAAATATTAGAGCCACCCAACAATCCAATCGGGTCCTTACTAATAAACCGACCTACATATGGCGAATAATAACGATAACGGTTGTAATGAAGCCCGGTTTCCCCATCAAAATACTGACCTTGGAAACGAATGTTATTGCTTATAATCTCTGAATTTTCAAAGAAATCTGAGTTAGCTTGTTCTACCTTACACTCACCCCAAGCTTTATATTGAGCTTTCCAGACGATGGCGCCTGTCTGATCACTCATTTCTTGCGGTGTGCCTAAATGGTCGCAGTGATAGAACCATACCTCATCAAAACCTTGGCTTTGTTTTACCGTATTCCACAATGGGTCTTTATAAATACTATATGGTTTATCTGTCCAGTCTTGGGTTTGATGTAGCTCAATTGAGTGATGATACGCCGCTTGCAACAAAGGTACGAAACTATCTTTTTCGTAGAAATAGTGTTTAGTTATATCAGCACTAGATTCATAAGCTAAAGCATCACCATCCCAACCATAAATAATGTTCTGCTCTTGTCCAGTATGATGATGTTTACTTCTTTTTTGAATACGTCGACCTAAAGCATCATAACGATAATCCGCCGTATATTGATTGTTTCTACTACGAACAAGACGTCCCAACACATCCCACTCAAGATTTAAATCACCTTGTGATGACTTTTGTCGAATCAGCTGCCCAAAAGCATCATATTGATATTGCTGGTCAAGATATTCTTGCACGATGTTATTAACTAAGCGGTTATAACCAAGACCTTTTTCAGTGGCAGTGTGCTGTGGGGATTGCTCTTTGGTACTGTTATATCGATCTAGAATATTACTTGCTGGGTCAAAATTAAAAGTCTCTTTACCAAGCTTACTGGTCGCTTCTAATAACCGCCCAACAGGATCATATTTATAGTGAATGGTTCCACGACGAGTATCCTTAATGAGCGTTAATTCACCTGTTTTATCGTAGTGATATAAGCGTTCAATCAATTGATTGGTATGCTGAATGGCATTATTTTGAGTTTTGGCCTGATAGCCTTTGTCATGCCCATTCAACATTAATTGCTGAGTTAAACGTCCAACTTCATCATAACGTTGTTGTTGGCTAAGTCCATTTGCATAGTGGCGTAATGTCTCTCTATGTAAATCATCACGTTCAAAGCTAACAACATCTTCACCACTTAAGGCCATGCCATAGACATGCCCACTTCCATAAGTGAGCCAATCTATTTTCTGTCCATCTGGTCGAATGGTTGTAGTTCGATTATTTAATTCATCATAGACATGTTTCCACACAGCAGTTTTCTGAGTCACAACATCTTGATGATGTTCTTTAATTAAATTGCCTGCTGCATCATAAAACCATTGCAAGTTAGTTTCGGCATTTTTAGCCTGAACTAGATTACCTAAGCCATCATAAGAAAATTCTTCTGTTTGTTTTTCTTCAAGCTCTTGTCCTTGATAGCCATATCCTGCTGTACGTTGTTCTAAACGTCCCATACTGTCAAAAATAAATTGCTGAATACGGTCTTTAGGCGCAGCACGATCTTTGAAATCTTGACCATAGGCAGAAGCGACCTCAATGCTACTAGTTAAACGACCATTATATTCATCGTACGTATAAACAGTTTCTTTGCCATCAAAATCAATTTCTTTTACTAATCGACCTGCAGCATCATAGACAAACTCATAACTTGCGCCATTTTCATTAGTTAAACGTTTTAAGCGACTTAAACGGTCCCATTGATATTTTAAAGTTTGATTTAATGGGTCAATACGCTTAGTAATTAAACCCGCTGCGTCATATTCATAACGGGTCTGCTGTCCTTTAGAGTCAATATGAACTAATAAACGACCTTCTTCGTCATGAATAAAATGTTCTTCGGCACCATCAGCATGTTTAATTTTTTCGAGCTGTCCAAAAGCATTTAGCGGTAAGCCTTTTTTTAGAGGCTGTCTTGGTTCAGCAGTTAATTCCGTATAGAAATATTCAACTTTTTGCTTTAAGGCATTTTCAATAAATTTGACGCGCCCGCGATCATCATAGTGCCAGTGCGTTTCTTTACCAGAACAATCCGTATAAGTAACCAAGTTGCCTTGATCATCATATTTGAGCGTCTTCTTACCGCCTTTAGCATCTTTAATGGAAGTTACCAATCCCATTGCATTGTAGGCATAGGTTGTTTCACGCTTCAGCGGATCAATTTCTTTAATTATATTTCCTGAAGCATCGTATTCTTTAAACCAACGCCCCTGTTCAGCGTCAACAAAACCAGTCAGATTATCTTTTTCGTCGTATTCATAATAGAAGGTTGAACCATCGGCCTGAACCATACTTAAGACATTACCGCGTTCGTCATAGGTATACGATGTTTCTGTTCCATCTGTGGCAATATGCGATGTTATATTTTTTGCTTGGTCTCTAAAGAACCATTCTTGCAAATTATCTGGATAAATAATTCGATATGTATAACCCGTAATACCATAATAATATTCAGTCACGTTACCATCGATATCCGTGACTGAAGTTACTCGAACGTTTTCATCCCAATCTAATTTAGTAGCGGAACTATAGTCATCAGCCCATTCTTCAATCGCTTTTGAGCTAGGTAAAACGCCATCCCACTTTAAGTTCATTCCTCTTTGAGTAAGATCGGTATAACGAGTCAACAAATGAGCTTGATATTGATATTCATAAGAAGCAGCAAACTCATTAGTTGCCTTAATTAAATCGCCTTGCTCGTTATATTGATATGCTGATAGTTGTCTTAGAAGTTGACCATCTTCAACCAACCAAGCTGCAACAACTTTCTGCATATCATTAATCTGTAATGCTACATGCGCCAAAGTTTGTTGTTGCTGTTTAAATATAATATCGGATAAATAGCTATCACCATTTTCTAATTCATAGTCATAACGTAATCCAACGCTAAATCCATTTTGACGTTCTATGGAGACTAAACGAAACTCATTTTTATATTTTTGATAGAAGCGAGTTTCTGAAACACCATATGAAATTGCTCTAATTTCAGGTGAGACAACTGTATAAGTAAAAGTTTCTACTTCATCATAGTAACTCTGCCCAACTTTTAGCTCTGGTAAGCGAACAGGACGTCCATCGCTGCCAATATACTCCCAGCCCTCTTGCTCAATCGGTTCTTTAGGTTCATTAATGTTGTAACTAGAACAACGAGCAATTTTGGTTGTAAAAGGTGTAATCCACCGCGCTCCGAAAATCGATTGATCATACTGATATAAGTTCGAAACGTACGTTCTCGAAAATTGCTCTATTAATAATGGATGAATTTGCGCATCTGCATGATTTAAAAACTCAGTACCCAAGGCAAAAGTAATTGATCGTTTAGTCGCACCACCTTTACAGTTTTTACATGCATTCGCATTATGAGTCGCGTCGTGTTCAGTATTCGCCTTTTCTAATTTATTATTTTTCTTGTCATGTTTGACTTGTGTGGTTTGAGTTGGCTTAACTTGAGCTGCTTTCTTTTTCCTAAATTTAGAAGCACTCATTCTCAACACATCAAATAGCCACCCAATTGTTTGCGGCTGTGCTGCATTTCCCAAGCCTTTAATTTTAGTATTGGCAGTGATACCAATTTTATTAATCGTTGCACCTACATTTAATATCGGCTGCTTTAAATGTGCAGGAACTAAAGAAGTAACAACTTTAGCATTGGAGTTTGCTCCTGTTTTAATAAGAGCTTTTCCCAAGTTTTCGGTCATGTAAACCAAGTTTTTTCCAGCTCGTGTTAAGTCACCACTTTTTATTCCTTTAATAACACCAGCAGCTTGCTGTTGAGCGCGGTTTGAGTTTGAGCCTGCATTTGTAAATACTTGGCCTTTTGTTACAACTCGAACAATTCCGCCATTAATTTGTGTTGTGGCATTTTGGACGGTTCCACCACAAGTAGCTAAAATTGAATTTAACTGTTGTAGGCCTGTTTTACAGAATTTATCAATTTGTCCGGCAACCTGATCATTTAAATGGTTAGAGATCACCACAATAACTGCTTCTCCTAAAGCAGCTTTACCCACACGTTTAACTTCTTGACGGACTAAAAACAGGGCTGGACGAGCAGACATACGAATTGCTGTTGTTCCCGGAATAGGTACAATCCCAATAAGGTCAATACCCATTGTCGTCCAATCCATAATATCGGCATTTTGAAAACCTTTATCGTAGATATAGCAAATGTCGGAAACCACATCGATAGCAGCC
>Ga0209370_1000661_pt1 | contig 40274 bp, 56 predicted proteins | sample AgamicAtPrz_FD_187164 | JGI IMG/M metagenome (GOLD analysis project Ga0209370, IMG submission 187164) | Agave microbial communities from Guanajuato, Mexico - At.P.rz (SPAdes) (version 2) | ecosystem: Host-associated > Plants > Phyllosphere > Phylloplane/Leaf | place: Guanajuato, Mexico...
GCAGGGGTTCCTGCCTGGCGCTGCTGGGCAGCAATGGCACCGCAGGTGGCTCTGTGGCCGTCCCGCAGTCTGGCGATTTCCCCACGCAGCCCACCAGCAGCAGACTCAGCAGCAGCGGCGCGGCCTTGGGCCAGCTCCAGTTGTTGTCGTGCACTCTCGCCCTCCTTGTCCGCCACGGCCTGGCGGCGCTGTTCTTCAGTTCTGGCCTGGGCGGCGGCGCGCCCGTCGCGCTCAGCCACTTGCAGGCGGTAGTCGGCCAACTCGATCCGGGCGGTGCCGGTTTCGCCCTGGGCAACCACCACCCGGTACTGCTGGCCACCGGCGACAAGAACCAGGGCGATCAGCCACCAGCACCAGGCCGGTACCGCGCCGAGCCAGGTCATGCCAGCACCCCGCCGAGCTTCTGCCACTGGGCCAGCAGCTTTTCCAGGCGGTGCGGGTTTTGGCCGTAGGTGTTGCCAGGGAAACTGGCCCAAATGTTCGAGCACTTGGCGATCGCCTCCTCGATGCGGTTTGCCTGGATGTCGTCCAGGGCCTCGCGCTCGCGTATCTGCTGCAGTGCGATGCGGTCCTGGTTCTCCGGCGTGAATCCGCCCACCAGACGCAGGCTGACTCGGTACGCTTCCCAGTAGCGTGCGAGCAGCTGGTACCGGCCTGCTGCCGTGCTGGTCACTGGCTTGCCGTTGATGCGGAATGTCAGCTTTTTGCGCGGGTGATCGGCATAGCCCTGAAACAGGCCGCCGCCGTACAGCACGTTGTACCCGTCGTCGCTTGCTCTGATGGTTGAGGTTCCTTCAGAGAAAGCGATCAGGTCCAGAAACCGGAGCACGTTCGCGCCTCCGGCCTGGGTTTCGGTGAGTCTGGCCATGTTTTCTCCCGGCAAAAAAATGCCCGCGAATGGGCGGGCTCTGGGCAGGAGCGGCAACTGCCGCTCGGTAGAGGGGATTCCTTTTTCCATAGAACAAAACCAGACATGTATCGGTGGGAGCGCCTCCTAAAAGGCCCCGCAACCTCACTCCATGAGCAGCACGCTATATAGAAAAATGACTTTCGATTATGATGCCCGCCCCCGAATCAGCTCATAAGACTGAAGAGGCGGCTTTAGACATTTAAGGACGAGATAGATGAAGAAGTTGAAGTACGCTTCCGCTTTGCTTTTGGCTCTGCTGGCAGGCTGTGGTGACCAGAACGCCGGAGCAGGCGCTGGTATCAAATTGAAGGACGGGTCGCCACTAAATCTCAGCGGAGAGTTGATCGGTACTACCCGCAAGGCGGGAGAGGCTGGGACCACGGTTGTGAACCGGTTCGAGTTCGCTTCAACCAAGGCTGAGGCGAAGAAAGAGGTTGACGAAAAACTGACTGGTCTCGGCTACGGTGGCAAATCCGCAGAAGGCCCAACTGGCTTGAAAGCACGATACGCAAAAGAAGCGCTTCCTACCGTTGTTGCCACTTTCGTTGAGGCTGACAAGGGCGAGGGAAAATCGACCCTGGTAAACATTTACTGGAATGAATAGATCACGGCGCGGCGAGACTCGGGGCGCTCGCATCGTTATGTTCTGTCTTCTGGATTGAACAGTCGCCAAAAGGTCGAGCCGCTGTAGTCGCTCAGCCAGGAGCGCGCTCGCCTCCCATCACAGGCTGTCGGTCTTGTGCAGACCGGCAGTCTCCGAGGGTCTTGCTCTGCTCCGCAGTTAAACCGGACACGTTTTAGAGGTCCTCCCTGCGGCCTGTTGCGTGGCCCTGCTCGGAATCGAGCAGTGGTCGAGATGATTGGGGCGCCCAGTCAACAACTTTCATGCCAGACAATATCAGCAAACCGTCCACAAACTGAGAGTATAACCGTGCATTTTCCGCATAAAAAAGCCCCGACATGCGGGGCTTCGCCTTGGTTCGGTTTCAGCTTGCCGCGGCCAAGGATGGCGCTCGCTCCGTTTTACTGCGTGGAGCAAGAACTTTGCTCATCAGAGTGCGCCCAGGTCCCTCAACAAGATGGAATGTGAGTGAGGAGGCCGCGATCGACAGGCATACGATCACTATGAAAATCGGAATTCCAGCCAGTCCGGCCCATATTTCCGAACCGACAAACTGTTCCGAAACGATATGCCTCATGATCACTTGATGGCTCAAGTACAGACTAAAGCTAATCTCCCCTAGGTATACCAGAGGCCTAAAACTGAGAGCCTTAGACAGCACCCCTCCGCCAGACGAAAGCGTTACAAGTAATGCAACAAGAGATAGGTATGCAACGACTTTGGCCATGATTCCAGCCTGCTCAGACAAGGCCTTGGACGCCGCAATGCCAACAACGAACAGAGCGACTCCAAGCGCTTCCAGGCCTGTTCGATACACGATACCGTCTTTGATCTGCCCTCTTACTCGATCCCATGCCACCCAGGCGGTCATGCCAAGGCAGAATTCGAACACTCGAGCCAATGGGAAGGCATAGGTAAACGAAGTGCTATCTATCTCCTGAGCCCCACCTTTGACCGGGAAGAATGACCCTATCCAGGTCATCAGCACCAGCATGCAGAGTGCCGCCAAAATCTTCCACGCCCAGTTCTTTCGGATCCCAGGAAACAGCAATGGGAAGAAGCAATAGAGCATCATCTCCGTGGAAATGCTCCATGACACACCGTTGAAAGAAAATGAGTGGGCCCTGAACGGAGACCACGAGTGCAGCATCGAAAGGTTTAATGCTAGTGTCGGCCACCAATCAAAAATACCTTGCCCCACCCTAATCCCAACCCCGTTCCCTACCGGGATCAACCAAATGGCCGCTATGGTCCAGAACAGGTGAGCCGGCCAAAGGCGACTAACGCGCGCCTTAATGAACGGCCCGAATGAAAATCCGCCTTTCGAACCATAGCGGTGCATCAGGATGAAGCCGGACAGGATGAAGAAGAACGATACAGCGAAATTGAAAATGTAGTGGTGATCAATGAAGTCGAATTTGAACATCGACCGTGCATGCATCACCAAAACCATCCCGGCGGCGAAGAATCGCAAGCTGGTTAGGGGGGTTAGGTAAGTCATCAGGGCTCTCCGTGCGAACCCCCATCTTAACGCTTCTTAACAATCATTTCATCAAAATGATGTCACGGTGCCTCCCGTCTCAGTGATGGAAGTCTTGTAGAATGTGTCTCGCACCATCACCTGAGCCCCGTCCTTGGCTGCAATGTCCTGGCCCGCATTCCCTCCGAGCGAGCATGCGTGCAGCCAAATTTTTACGCCTTCACCAACCTTATCATTGGCTTGACCGACCACTCCATAGGCTGTGGAGCTCGGGCCATTGGCTCTGCTTGAGATCCCGACATTATAGGATTTAGCATCGTTTACATCTGCTATGCCGGAGCCTCCACAAAGCGAGTAGTCGCTGCCGATACGTATCCCCACCACATCCTCGTGTGATGTTGATCCATTTCCAGTTCCTACTGCTAAACCTTCTACGCCAATGCAATCTATTTCAATGTAGTGAGGAGTAACTCCATTAAGCGAGTGATAATTGAAGCAATCATTACCACTTTTGCCTCCGATACATTCAATTGCAATAGATAGGCCGATATCCTTTATTTGATAAGCATCCGCACTAGGCTGGCCGGTGAACCTACACTGTTCGGATATTACTACCGATGCAGCGTTCCCTGTCCTCGCGGAAAATGCACCAGCAGTACCACCGACATAAGATATACCTTTTTGGTGAAATTTGACACTTGGCGCGGTAACGCGCATTGCTGTGCCAAGGTAGTAGAGTGCTCGGTCTGTGACAGGAGCAGATCCATCTGGGAGAGATATATTTACCGCCGCCCCATCATAGAACCAAGATCCATTATTTGCTATTACATCATTTACGCTAGAACGCTGTGTCAAAATGTACGGCATTCCGTACTCATCGCGGTAATCCAATGCCACGACACCAGTCACAGCATCAGCTGTAGTGCGCTTGTAAACGTTTGGGGCGGCTGTTGCACTCCATACTTGGGAGATCGCAGGCGCTGAGACGAATATCACGTCTCCGCCAACGGCCTGTATGGAAACGTTTCGCGAACCTGCATATACGCCGATGTTAGAGCCGTTCACGTATGTCCCTGCAGCGACAAAGACAACGTCGACATCAGACTTGGAAAGAGCCGTGCTGACGCTAGCCAAGGCGGTAGACCAGTCGGTACCGGCTGACCCGTTGTTTCCACCAGGCTTGACGTAATAAGCCTTCAGGCTAGTTGCGGCTACAGTAGATGGAGCCGCAAATGCGCCTGCCGGATAGTGCCTTCTAAGGTCGGACACCAGTTCAACCCTGCCGCCGGCCATTATCCTATAGGCAAGTCGACCCGCGCGATGCCCCAGCGACGCGGGCGTTACAAAGATCCCCTCCTTCCCTGAGCGACCGAGAAAGTCGAGAGCGCCATCCACCTTATCTGCGCGTATGCCCCCTTGCTGGTTGTAAGCAATGCCAGAAGCATTAAGGGCGCTTATCTCATCGTTAAAGTTCTGAATCGCATCTGCAATCGCTTGAGCCAACGCCTTGAGCCCACTGCCCACCGTTCCTGCAGGGTAGTTTTGCACGGCTGAATAGCCCGTCAGCCCAGCGCCACTCGCAAGTGCCAGAGCCTGACGAAGCGCTGCATCCCCAACCGCCTGCAGCTTCGGCGCATCGGTGGCCCAAGTGCCAGTCAGGGTCAACGGGATGTCTGCCGCATTCATGACTCGGTACAGCTCACCGCTGCGTTGCACGAGCTGGGTCTGGCGTTCAACGACAACCCCGACGCCATAGGTGAGGTAAACCGACTCGTATCCTTGGGCTATCAGGTAGTCCGTCACCTGCTGCATGATTCCGCGCCATGACTTCAATGGCACGCCAAGACGACTGAGGTATTCGCCAAGAGGACCATTCAACAAAAGGTCGAGAACGCCGGAGTTGTCAAAAAGGTCGAAGGGCGAATTCGACCCATCAGGCCCAACTGGGTTGCCAGTGTTGTATCGCATAGTTTCTCCGGGCATAAAAAAGCCCGCTCAGTAGCGGGCATGCTCGATTAAATGGTCCGGTCAGGCCGGCGGGAATTGGTCGTCGTAGATGTAAACGCGGGCGTCGTAGGGCATGCCCTTCATGGCGACGTTGCCGTTGGCTGGGTCGGAACTGGTGATTAGGATCGGGTAGGCCCAGCGCGCTGCAGGACCGAACAGGAGGTGCGGCGGCTCCAGCGGGCCGTTTACCACAGGCGTGAAGTCGAGCGCGTCAACCCGCACCGTGTACGGATCAATCTGAGTGGCGGTCCACGGCCCGGACAGCGTGCCGTCCAGCTTGCGAATGCCTATTCGGTGCTCACCTCCGGCGCTGAAGTCCAGCGGTTCTGATGAACGCAACAGTGTGCCTGAGCCAGTCACCTCGAACCCAAGCAGGATCGCGCTCTGGCACCGCTTTGGCGCGTCATCCGCAACGGCCGCGAAACTGAGATAGCCGCTGTTGCTGCCGTCCATCTCGGTTTCCCAGGTGTAGACATCGGTCCGGAACTTCTGGTGGCCGCGCCGGCGCATACCAATACGCCAGGCTCTAGTCCTGTCGCTGATCCCGGGCATCTTGATCTTCTCGACCTTGATGCCTTGATCTCCAGGCCAGCGGCACTCGACCGTTTCCCACGCCCAACTGGTACTGGAGAAAAACTCCACATCCACGCCGTCGAAGTCGTTGATCGACGGCATGGCGCCGCTGATCTTCAGCATCTTGGTCATGTTCTGAGGTGAGTAGGTCTGGGTCTTCGGACCGTAGGTGACATCGAAAGCTGCACGGGCACTGTCACGGACAGGCCGCAGCAGGCCCCGGAATGTCACCAGTTCGCCGAACCCGCACGCCAGGGCGTTGTTCACCATGTCCTTCACGGTGATTGTCGAGTCCAGCGTCTCGTCGTAGGCATCACCGCGAGCCACGCAGACCTCGTGGAAGGCCTGCCACTCGGGCAGGTCCAGGTCGTCGTCCGTGTATCCGCGTTGCTTCAGCTGGTGGATGCAGTACGGCACGATGTCGCGCGTCGGCCCGGTACCGCCCTCCATAAGCGGAAGGACCCGGGTAGCCTCGACACTGATCTGGCTTTCCGACTGCGCAGATAACCGGTCTCCCCCACGAATCTTGCAGGTCATCACCGTCAAACCGGGATAGCTGACAGGCGAATTGACCATCAGCCCACGCAGGTCATTCCACGTGACATCGTCGCGCGCTTCTTCGTTGGCTCGACCACCCAGCTGGACGAAGCGCTTCTTGATGCGCGCCTCAGCTCGCATCGGGTAAGGGAGCACTACCCGGCTGGTGAAGCCTTGCGAGTCAAGAGAGCCGCCTGAGTGGACCTTCTCGATAACGGTCCACGCGCCGGCCACATCCATGTCGCGGTACTCGAAGGTGTGGTAGGACGGGATAGAGTAAATCTGACCCTCCCGGCCTATGCCGCACAGCCCATTGCCGAAGAACACCGAATACTCGATCTCGGTGATTTTCTCGCCTTCCGGGCAGCAGGCGAATGGCCCGCGATAGCCACCTTGCAGGTTCGACGAGTCCAGCGTGATCAGCCCGTTGACGGTCTGCATGCTGTTGAATCCAGGCCAGCCGGCGTCCGTAGCGCCGGATGCGGTCAACCTCTCAACCTCCAGCAGACTGGAACTGAAGGCGGTGATCCGGTAGCGCAATCCACGCGGACCAATGGTGGCCGTGCCCTGCCCCAGAGCCAAACCGAGCACCGGAGAACCGCCGTCGTAGTTCAGTGTCATTTCGGCCGGCTGTTCCGGTACGGCACTGGTGGTGGCGGTACCAGTGACGCCGACCGGCGATGCGCCGAGGATGGTGGCTGCACCGGTTGCGGTGATGGCCTGCCCGGCAAACGGCGTCAGTTCGACGATGCGCAGCACGCTACCGCTGACCTGGGCCTGGAATGGCATTCCGCTGAACAGCGTGTTGAGCGCCGATACCAGGCCGGCCAGGTTGGTGGTGGCGGTGTTCAGCGTGATCGGATAGCTGGTCGCGCCACGTAACAGAGTGAAGCTCAGCGGCGTGACGTTGAAGTCGTAGCGGGTTGGCGCAGCTGAACCGGTGAGCGTCGAGGCAGTGCCAGGGTTTGCGGGTACGGCCGGGCTATAGGGTGTGTAGCTGTTCACTACGTACAGCCCGGCATTGGCCCCAGCGACCTCGATCAGCATACCGACCGTAGGGTTCAGCATTTCCAGCGGTCCGCGAATGATGTCGCGGCCAGCGCCGCCATCGATCACGGTGTAGGTGTACGGGGCCAGCACACGGACAATGATGCCGTTCGACCAGTCGGACGGGAATTCCCCAGCCCCCGAGGGCACGCTGATGTTGTCGCCGGTGAACTGGTACGCCGATGTAGAAGCTGTCTTCGTCAGGGTTGTTGCCGTGGTCAGCTCAAGCCCCGCGGACCCGCTAGAGCTTGCCCCAACCTCAGGCACGTTGAACCAGTTCAAGTGCGCGGTATCGGCGGACAGGTCTGCGCCAGGTTGATAAATAGCGAATTCCGCATCGGCACCGAGCGAGATCAGCGGGGTCTGGCCGACGCGAACCTTGCTCGAAGGTATGTCATACAGGCCTTCGCCGATGTACAGCAGCATTTCAACCCGTTGATCGCGTGCGCCGGCGAAATAGCGGCGCGGCTGGACCAGGTAGGATGGGTAGGTTCGCTGATGGCCGGCGATCTGCCGCACAGGGTCACCGAGCTTGACCTTGTTGCCCTTGGCGCTGGCCTCGGTCAGCGGGTCACCCTGCTGCGTACCGGCGCTTGACGGCATGCCCGGCATCTTCGGCATCAGCGCTTTCAGCACCGCCTTGGCGCCCTTGAATAGCGCGAACGTGATGGAAAACGGGTCGGTGCCCTTTGGCTCGCGGTAGATCTGCAGCAGGTCGCTGGGCTTGAACGTCACCTTGTGCCACAGGTGCTGCTCAATCACCTCATCATTGAGGACAACGCTGATTGGCGGGCTTTCCCGGCGCTCGTAGGACGGAGCCAGCGACTTCAGCCACGCCTCGATGGACATGCGCCGGTCGGTCTTCCAGGTGCCGAGGGGCGCAGTGTCACTGAGTTTGTTCGGGTAGAACTCGATCACGGTAATACACCACCCTTGGATGCGCGGCTTCGAACTCGCCGGTTGTCCGGAGGCAGGCGCCGCCGGGGTTTGTGTCCAGCACCTTCAGGCGCCCTTCGCTTTCCACTACCACGCCGACATGCAGGCACAGCGCGCCGCGGAACACGGCGGCAATGGCCCCGGGCTCAGGGGTGCACTCCTCCATGCCTTGGCGAAGGTCGTGATAGGCGGCGGTATTGGCCCTGAGCTTGTCCTTGCCCACGGCGCCCAGGCTGGGCAGCAGTGGCAGACCGAACACCTCATGGCGCACCGCGATGCACAACCCCCAGCAATCGAAGGCAATAGGCCCTCGTGCACCCTCGCGATACGGGGCGCGCATGAGTTTCTCAATCATGGTCAGATGTACTTCAGGCCGGGTGCCAAGGATGTGGTCAGGATGGTGCGGAGACCGTTGGTGTTGAGCAGGTCGAAGAAGCCGGCGGTGAGCTTGGCGACATCATCCTCATATTCCCGGCTGAGCAGCGTCATGCGGTACCGCTCCTGCGGGAACGACAGGTCTTCGGCCAGGTAGCGCCGGAAGGTGATGATGAATCGGTCTTCGGCAGCCTTCGCCTCCTCCACGACCTCCTGCACCTCTCCGGTCACGTTGTCCAGGCCGAGCACCAGGTTCTGAAACGCGCTGTTGTCGTTCTTGGGCAGGGCCAGGTCCATGGCCATCGCGATGAAGGTAAGCGTGCGGCCGTCCTCAGTGGTGCACACCCGGTCCTCCCATCCCGAGCAGTACAGGTGGGAGACGGTGCCGCCCTCCTTCCTGGCTTCGATAGTGTCCACCAGTTCGCCCCTGCCCGAGGCATAGCACTCCTCGATAAGGCTCATACTTCAGGCCACTCCCTGTTCGCCGCCACATCGATGACGTTATTGTTGAACCAGTATTCAGGGAACTGCTCCCAACCTTCCGGAATCAACGGTTTCCTGCGCAGCATCAGCCGGAACGTGTACCGCCAGAATGACAGTTGGACCAACTTCGGGCCTTCGTAGATTCTGGCAAACCGGACCTCGTACATCTGCACCACATCGTCGATCTTCAGGGGACAGTTGAACCACTCGGTACCCTCTTTCAAGGTACGGGTGTACCAAGCCTCAAAGAATGCCTTCTGCTTCCCGTTGAAAATCAGGGTTGCGTCGACATACAGCGGCACATAGCTGTGCTTGATGCGAGTTCTGACGCGCCCGGTAACCATCGGCGTACGTGAAACAGGGTCCTGGGTATCAAGCCCATAACCGTCTTGCAGCGGTGTGGGCAGCTGCTTGGGGTAATCAATAACGGCCATTTCTCAACCCCTGTATTCCTTGTGGCTAGTATTAGGTAAATGGGCTGAGGCCGAGCGCTTCCTCAATCCTGGCAAACCGTCGCTGAATGGCTTGCTCTTTCTCATCAGTTGGTTCCGGAATAGTCTGATCTGAACCCTCCTCAACGCTCTGGCCGGATTGGGTCTCTTCTGCACTCATAAACACCTCTGCTCAACTCGCATTTCGCTTCAAGCCATAGACAGCTTCGAGGGCTTGGGAGCGCTCTCCCCCACCCCAAACGTCAGCAACAAACACATCAGTCTCCTCCTGCCCGTTGGGATTGGTTCTACGCTCAACGGTGCCGGCTTTGCTTCGATCACCGATGATGTTGACGACTGTTCCGCCACCGCTCTGCTTGGAGCGAACGTCTTCCAGAGTACGATCGAGCTTTGCGCTGGTCTCGGCAGTGGTCACCCGCTCGCCCTTCTGGAGGAACCAGGTGCCATCCTCTGGAATGGAATCGATACCGTCGTGCGCCATACCGGCGACTGAGCTGATTGTTGACATGAAGCTGCCAGCTGCGCCCATCGCGGACGCAGCAGCCGCAGGAGCAGCCAGCGGCCCCACCAGCGGAATAGCTGCGGTGGATGTGAAGGCGTTCAGTGCAGCCATCGCTACTTGGGCGGTACCCCATTGAAGCAACATGCGCAGTGCGGACTGAGCAAATGTTGCGGCCAGGTCGTCGAGCGAAAGCTTTCCGGTGGTAACGAAGCCATACAGCGCGTCGTTCATGCCCGAAAATGCATCCGTAAACATCGACTGGGTTTGCCCGGAAATATCGCGAGACTGGTCGAGGTAGTTTCCCCACGCAGAGGAAACACCATCCATCCAGTTCAGCTGCGCTTCATCCTGCTGGGCGTAGTAGTCCTGCTGGATCTCCATGCGCTCTTCAAGCGCCTGGCGCAGAAGTTCGGTTTCCTGCTTATACAGCTCCTCGCTGATATCACCGCCGTTGTACTGCTTCTGCAGATCCGCCAGCTGGCTCTGGTAATCCTGCTGGATAGCCAAGTCAGCCTTCAGCCGCTCCTTCAGCTTGTCCCCGCTCCCCGCGCCCGCGAACTCCAGGTCGAACCCTTCCCGCGCGGTCCTGTTCGCCTGAGACAGCGTATCGCCGAACGTCTGGGCCTTCGCGGCGTCCTCGTTCGCCTTCTTCAGCTGCTGCAACCGGTCAAGCTCAGCCGCTAAACCGTTCAGGCGCTCTTGCTGCTTGGCATTAATCCCGACCAGCTTCCCGGATTCTATTTCGAACTGCAGCTTTGCCACCTCGGTGGCGTTTTTCCGGGCGTCAGTGCTGGTATTGATCAGCGTGATCTGCCGCTTCAGGTTCTCCTCAGCGGTCTCGAAGGACTGATTCAGCTTCTTGGCTGCTGCTTCAGCCGCCTTCTGAGCTGCCTTCTGTTCGTCCGTTTGGCCGACGAAACCGGCGCCTTGCCCACCAGGTGGAACGATCTTGGGGAGCTCGGAGGCAGCCTTGCGGGCTTCCTTCACATAGGCGCGGATCGTGTCTCCAGACCAAGGCTTGTTGAATGCCTCAGCAACCTCCTCCATGACGGTGCTTGCTGTTCGAGCATGGTCAATGGCATCAGCTGTCAGTTTGTCAGCGTTGGCCTTGAAGTCCTTCGACATGTCGCCGAATGTCACGGCACCGAGCAAAGTGTTGGCCGTTGCACCGATGCTTTGCAGATAGGCCATGGTGGTGGAGAACCCACTCACAATGCCGGCCGCCACCACCTTGAAGGTCCGCCCGATGCCGTCAGCCAAGCTGGCGGTAACGGCGATCACCTCAATGAAATCGTTGGCGAACTCGGCAACAACGTTCCGAAGCCCGCCGGCCTCCTTCGTGGTGCCGGCCAGGTCTTTTGCGAGCTGGGCCAGTACCGGCATGAACTCGGCCGCAAGGGCTGTCTTTGCAGAATTGGCGTACTGGCCGATGACTGTCAGCTCTGTACTGAATTGCTGAGCAGCGCCGATGGTCTGCTCGTCCAGAATCATGCCGGCCTGCTGCGCGGCGTCCCCGTATTCCTTGAACTTCTTGCCCCCATCAGCCAGCAGCGGCACCAGGGCCGTGGCTTCGTCAGCGATCGCCTCCATGAAGAAGGTCATTTGCGCCTGGCTCACGTTTGCCTTCTGTAGGCTGGTCACGTACAGCTGCAGCGCGTCGGCGCTGTTCAGGTTGCGGAACTGCTCGGCGGTCACGCCGACCTTTGGCGCGACGGTCTCGAAGAAGTTCTTGAGCTCACCGCCACCAGTGGCCAGAAAGTCGCCGATCTTGTCGTTGGTGTCCTTGAAGATGTCAGACAGCTTGTCCTGTTCTACTCCGACTGAAGCAGCGCCGGCAGCGTAGCGCTGGAACTCGGTGGTGGTGAGGCCCGCCAGGTTCGAAAGATTGGTGATTTCCTTCGCCGCCATGGCCGAGCTGGTGACCAGACCAGCGACAATGGCCGGCACTGCGGCAAAGGCGGCACCGATGCCTTTGCCGAGGTTTTCAGCCGACTTCTTGATCTCAGCCATGCGCTTTTGCGATTCACGGCTGGCCTGGTCAAGCGGGCCTGTGAAACCGCCAATCTTGGCGATCAAGTCCAGGGTCAGCGTACCCAGCGATTTACTTGCCATGCCTGTCTCCTGCTGATCGCTGGCTCAGAGTTCGGCTACGCCCAGGTCTTCATGGCCTCCTCAAGAGTCAGCGCTGGAGCGGACTCGTGAGGCATAAAGTCGTAAACGGTGTAGCCGCCGTCCTTTGTGTGGGTGTTCGCGTAAAGCGTGGCTAACAGAGCCGTGCCACGCTCGAAGCGCATCCCAAGATGCAGGGAGCCGCGGCGGCTGCGGTACTTCATCCAGGAGCGAAACTCCTGGATGCTGATCCGCTCTTTCGCCTCGGCGATGGTCCTGCCCCCAATGCCGCAAAGGACTAGCTCGTGCCAGAACTCGTCGAGGTCGCTGAGTTCGGTGTCTTTCCCATGTTGGTCACCTCATTGATCGCCACCATCAGGGCGACAGTGAGGTTGCCGTCCAAGGCCCCCAAGCGCTTGGTGCTTTCTGGGTCTTTGGCCAACTCCACCGGGTCCAGCGGGCCATGGGTAATGTCGAGCACGGTGAAGACAGTGTTGCCATCCTCGTCGCAGATGGCCGCGGCGATACGGCCAGCAATGTTGTCTTGCTTCCCGCCAGCCGCCAGAACATCGCTCACCGCCGCCTGATAGCCCAACGGGCGCACATACACCGTGGCGGTAAAGGTCTCGTCGCCTTGACGCCAAGTGATTTCCTTTGCCACGGGCCGGCCAGTGAACGAGCCGGTTTTCTTCAACGAATCGAGCGTCAGCTTCATCACTTGCCTCACGCGCTGGTGGTTTTACGGATCCAGGCAGAACCGCCCGAACGCTGGATGGTGGCCGCTGTGGTAACCGCCGCGTTGGCCGCGAAGTCGAACGGGAAGTCGGACACGTAGCCGTCGAACAGGAACCAGGTGCGGGTCGGGGGCAGGACGAAATCATCTGCATCGCCCAGAACTGCGGAGGCCGCCGCGCCGGAACCTGCGCCACCGGTCAGCGTGATGCTTGGCGCGCTGGTGTAGCCGGAGCCGGCATTGGTGATGTTGAAGCCGATCACCTTGCCATCCTCGATGATCGCTGTTGCGGCGGCGCCAGTGCCCCCACCCCCCGAGAACGCGACGGACGGGGCCGAGGTGTAGCCTGTACCGCCATTGGTCAACTCGATTGCAGCCAGGGCACTGGCAACGCCTACGGTCGGGGCAATGTCGGTGCCGTCCGACCAGCCAACAACCCAGCGGATGCTCTCGATCGAGTCATCTTCTGAGATTTGGTGGAGGCGCACGTGAGAGGCGTTACGCGGGTCGACGTTCAGGGTAAGCGACGCCTGGCCAGGGGTGCGTAGGCCGCGCAGGTACTTGCGAACGCGGTCGCTTAGGCAGGTAACCTCGACTTGGTCAGAAGGGTTGCCGCCGGGGTTGAAGGCGGTCGCACACTCCACTTCCATGACTTCAAACTGGGATGGGGTGCCGACCTTGGGCACCAGGGCATAAATCTGGGTGCCTTGAGCGAGAATCGCCATGGGTTTCTCCAATTGCGGGCAAAAGAAAACCCGCACTGGGCGGGCTATTGGGGGATTGATCAGCTATCGGAGGACAATCCAGTCCACGTCGAAGCTGGCTCGATAATTCTTTGTGGTAGGGTCGCGGCCCTCGCCGCCCCAGCGGGTGACGTAGGCGCTCAGCTCAATGGCGTCTCGTATCGCATCGCGCACCTGACGCACTGAGGTGCCGGTGACACCGTATACGTCGATCTGCAGGGTGACGCTGTCGGCATCGGGCCGGCCAGCCAAGTAGTTCTCTGGCTCGCCATTGACCAGCTGCCATACCGCGTACGGCTTGGCCACATCCTGCGGAGCCTCGCCGAACGAGTAGAGCCTAAGGTTTACACCGTTGCCGAGCAGCGCCGTGACGGCGGCAGCCTGGGAGCACATTTGAAAAATAGGTGGTGTCATGAGGACGCAGCCCTCTTCGCAGCGCGCCGGATCGCGCGGTCAATCGCTTTTTCGTACTCGGTGAGGAAGGTGTTGGTTACCTCGCTGATGCTGTCGGATAGCGCATTGCGCATGAACGGCATAGCAGCCGTATCTTCTGTTCCGAACTCCACATGGCGCCAATGACGAGTATCCCCACCTGGAAGGTCCTGGTAGCTATTACTCGCCCCCTTACCGCCAGCGCCACCCTGCACTCCAACGCGGAACATCAAATCTCCCGTCGCTTTAAACCTTCGTGATGACCAACGGAGCGCGATATTGTCTGCTATATGCTCCCGGGTTACAGGATCATCAATACGCTCTGCACCTTGTATGGCTTTATTGACGACCACCTGAGCGGCTTTGCGCAAAGCCGATCTACCGCCCCTGCGCCTCACATCGAAACTTAGAGATTCCAACTTCCCTAGCAAACTATCCAGCCCGAGGATGCTGAACTCCACATCAGCCATCTTTCACCCCTTTCGATACGAGGATGGTCAGATACTCCCGGCCGGACTTGTCGTCCTCCAGGGGCGGCCCCTCGATGCTGTAGATCTGGCCCCGATGGACAATGCGCATGGTTGGCAGAATGTCAGAGCGGTACCGAATGACAATCCGGGCAGTTGCTTCCGACTGGGCCGCCTGAGCAGCGATCAAATCTTTGGCAGAAAGCGGCTCGACCGAAGCCCAGGTATCGGAAAGTTTCTCCCAGGCCGGATCGCCAAACTCACCAGTATCTGGATCGCGCACAGCCGTGAGGTGCTGTATCTCGATTGGATGGCGGAGATCCCCGGCCTTCATGGCGTCACCTCGTCTGGAGGCCCCCTCCAATCACGGGAGGACCAAAGCAATGAGTCAACCGCCATCGGCAGTTCTGTTGCGATAGTTCCGGTTACGATAGCCTCGCGATTCGCATACGAGTGGCCGATCAACAGGAGCATTGCAGCCTTAAAGCTGGCCGGGAAGTCAGTTGCGTCGATCAACTTTGGGTTGTCGCAGTACCACAGAGCCCAGGCCAGTGCTGACTCGGCGTAGAGAACAATCAACGCATCTTCAGCCGAATGATCGACACGCAGGTGCTGCTTGATCGTTTCGATCGGAAGGAGCTCCAGCGCGGTCACGGTCATTTTTTCTTACCCGCCTTCTGCTCTGGCTCTGGCTCTGGCTCTGGCTCTGGCTCTGGCTCTGGCTCTGGCTCTGGCTCTGGCTCTGGCAAATGCTCGGGGTCAAGCACTTCCTCGGCAAGCCCCATCCCGATCAGAGCTTCTGCATACTCGTCCAACACAGCACGGGTTTCGTGCTGGTCGAAGTTACCGGCGTGATAGTGCGAGAACTGACGCAGTGCGCGAATTTTCTTCATGATCATAGCGGGGCAGTTTCCTGCCCCGGCCCCTTGGCTGGATTATGGGGTTGGGACGGTGAAGGCGCCCTTGATGATCGCGCTGGTACGGTAATGGGCCAGCGCCAGGCGCTCTTCGCACAGGATGGTCAGCATGTTCTTCACGAAGTTGTCACGGTCTTCGCGGCTGATCTCGACAGTGGCATCCATGCGATCCCAGACCTGGGACGCCAGATCGAAGCCGCCAACGGTGAAGGTGCCGAGTGCTTGTGCCTTGGTGGCCACCACCGGCAGCCCCCACATGACCTTCGCGGCGAATGCTGCCGGACCGCCGAAGATGTAGCGTCCTTCCGCATCCTTCAGCAGCGCGATGGCATGCCAGTCGCGAGGGTTCAGGATGATGCCCGAAGCCTCGAACTCTGACTCGCTGGTCTGGAAGATTGCGTGGGCAATCTGGTCCGCGCGGGTGTCGCCGGTGGCATTCAGCGCGGTGTCGTACGCGGTGGCCACTTGGTTCAAACCGGTGAGGTTATCGCCAGTGCCATCGCCATTCAGCAGCTGGCCTTCTTCAACCAGGGCCAGGCCAAACAACAGGCGGTTATTGACGTAGGACTCGAGCATCGGCGCATCGTCCATCACCTGCCGGGATGCCTGGATCCAGTGAGCGATGGTTTTGACGTTCGCCGTTTCCTTGGTGAAGGTCAGGTTGGATTCAGGCTTCAGAGTGCCTTCGGCCACCGGAGCAGCGCTGTTGGTGAACACGTTCTCGCGAACGTATTCCAGCGAGTTCGAGCTGATACGCCCTTGAGCGAGCAGGTCTCGGATGGTCAGACGGCGGAGGCCTGGCATCAAGATGCCTGGATTCACCTGCGGCTGAATCAGCGCACCAGCAGAGGCGGCGCCGCTGCCCAGCTGCTTGTCGAAGCTCTTCACATCAACCTTGCCCGAGGACTTACCGTCCCAGGACTTCTTCAGATCTTCGGCCGTCTGGGCCGCGAAGCTCTTCTTGGTAGACGGGTCATCAGGATTGTTACCGGCCAGCTTCTGCTCGATGTCGAACAGACGGGTTCCGGCGGTCTTCAGTTCTTCCTGAACGGTCGTGAGGTCTTCTTGCAGCTTTTTGCTCACGGCACCGTTCTGTTGAATCTCGGTTTTCTGGGCGTCGAACAGCTCCTGCATGCGGGTCTGCGCGGTTTCGATCGCCTTCTGGACTTGGGCCAGTTCGGACATGGTTGGATCCTCGGTTCAGAGTTGCGGGAAGGTTTTCAAGCGCTCCAGGAGCGCGGCGATTTCAGTGGGGTCGCCGCTTTCGGAATCGCTCCGAACCGCGGACTTAATGCGGGCGATCAACGCCTGCGCTTCGGATTTGGAGAGGCCGGCGGATTCCCTCAGCCAGTTCTCCGCATCGCGGATGCTCTCAATGGTCTCCATGCTTTTGAGCGTAGAGACGGTGGCCGCTTCATTGGCCGGGAAGGTGCAAACGCTGATCTCGCTCAAGCGCGAGACGTTGCGGAAGGAGTAGCCAGTGGCGATCGAGGTAACATCCCCCTTGGCCGCACTGAAGCCGACCGACATCCCGCCGACTGTGCCGTGAACCATGGCGGCTTTGAGCGCTTCGGACTGGGGGTTCCCTGGTGTGAGCTCACCGCGCACATACAGGCCTTTACTGTCCTCGGATAGGTCAAGCCACTTGCCCACCGGAATCTCGTTGCGCCGGTGGTTGAAGAACATGGCCACGGCGCGGGACTGAGTTTTCAAGGCCTGGGCGAAGGCGCCGGGCTCGATGATGTCGCCATCGCTGTCGACCACGCCGAAGACGCTGGCATAGCCTTCGAAAACGCCTTGAGCGCCGTCGTTGGCGAACTTGATTGCGGCCTGATCGAAGGCCAGGGTTTTGCAAACGCTGGGCATTTGCTGCCTCCAGAAAGATCAAACCCCGCTTTGAGCGGGGTCTGGGTTACCGAGTTGAGTGATGGGCACGTTCTGTGATTGCCGGGTGGCGACATCGCCTCCAGCCAGGGGCGGCATGTTGTCCAGCCGCCGAAGCTCGTTGATGGTCCGGAGGCCTTTATCGGCCAGCGTACCCATGAAGGATGCTCGGGCAGCTGAATCGCCCCGCAGCAGGCCATCAATGTTGTGCTCCGCGTGGTACCGCCCAACGTCGCTGGGCTTCAGCAACCATCGCTCAATGGCATACTCCCAGCGGTTGAGGTAAGGCGACAAGGTGTACTGCAAGAATCCAAGGTTCTGCTGCTCGATGCCGGTGCCCCAACTGGTCGACTTCTCGACATCGCCCACCAGATGCGGCGGCACCCCGAAGAACCGGGCCAGCTCACTGACCTGGAATTTACGAGCGGCCATGGTCTCTGCGTCCTGAGGGCTGACGCCGATGGGTTGAGTGGTGAATCCGCCCTCCAGAATCCACAGCCGCTTTTTGACGGGCCCGCCGGATATCTCCTTGAAGTTCTCTTCAACCTGGGCGCGCTGTTCTTTGTTAAGCACCTTGCCCTCGCCGGTCATCAGCAACTGAGGTGACTTGGCGCCGTTGGCATAGAAGTCGCGCTGCTGGTCTTCCATGGCAACGGCTACCCCGGTGGTCTTGGCCGCGAAAGCGATCGGTGACAGCCCCACAAGGCCGTTGAACCCGAACCCCTTAAGGTGGAAGATCTCCGATGCCTTGAAATCCGCATATTCGTTGTCACGGCGGTACCGGTAGACCACACGTTTGTTCTCCAGGCGCACGTCCATGTTGACCGACATGAGAGGCGTGAGGCTGATCACATCCCCGACGCTGTTCCGCTCGATCAAGGCATACGCGTTGCCGTAGAAGCACAGCTGCATGGTCATGGCTTCGCGGAACTCCACCGCGGTCATGAACTGGTTTGGGCTGAATCGCAGAAGACGGGCCAGCGGGTTGTCGATGCCGACCTTTCTCCGGTCATCACCGTTGGTCTCGAAAACATCAAGCGGCAGGCCGGCCGTGACCGTGGAGATCAGACGGACGCATGCGAACACCGTGGATATCTGCAACGATCGCTCGTCGCTCACGACCGAATCGCCCACCACCCCTGAGGCGGACACTGGCCCGTTCTGGGAGCCCTTCTCGGGCGACACTAGGCGGCCGCCGACAAAGAAGCTCGCCATGCGCGCCCAGAATGGGCTGCGGGTGCGCAGGTCAATGCTGTAATCGGTGTCTGCCATCACATGCTCATCGGTCTGGAAAGGAATTCGTCGACAGAACCCTGAGTGTCCGCATTGGCGAGTACCCGGCCTATCGTCATGATCAGCGCTACTGCGCCGTCTATCTTGTTGTCATCGCCCTGCTTTATCGGACGGACAACGTCGTCATTGCCGGGCAGGTATTTACCGATCACGTTGCCGATACACCAAGTCATGATCGGGTTGCCGTCATGGTGGAAACGCCCCGCCTCAATCGCTGCCTCCAATTCCTTCATGCCGTCGGACATGTTGGTGTAGTTCTGGGTGATGGTGATCGGATTGAAACCCTCATCGTCCAGGTCATGGCTAAGGCCAGTGGCACCGTGCGGGTCGATCGGACACTCCCTGATCGGCGCCAGCTTGTTGGCTTCTTTGGTGTCTTCGAGAATTTCGCGGTAATCCACCTCTGCGCCTGGTGTAGCGGTCAGATGACCGGTATTTACCCAGGCCTGAAAGCGCTCGGCCATCCGCTTGTTGTCCACGTCGTTAGCGGTGTCCTCAGGAACCCAGAAGGCCGGAGCCACGCTGTAGTAATGGATCTTCCCGTCGATCTCGCGCCAGAACAGCCTGGCTCTAGAGTTCATGTCGAGCTTGCGCGCCAGGTCGAACCCCGCCATCCACTCTTGCCCCTCGAAGTGCTCAAGCCTGAGCGTCTTGTCCTCGCAGGCCTTCCAGCTTTCCATGTTGAAGAAGCCGGACTTGGCGCTCACCCACAGGTTCAGGTGCTTGGTCTTGAACGTGTTGGTGAAGCGCGCCGAGCGGATCGCCCGGGCCAGCTGGCTCTCCAGGTATTCCTGAAACACCGACACGCCCATGCAGGGGTTGGCCTTGGCCAGATTCTTCGGATCGGTCCAGTCGTCGCCCTCGTCGAGCGTCCAGATGTAGCCGAACAGCTCGTCGTCCGGCACGGTGCCGTTGAGCATCTCGATGACCTGGCGGCGCTTGTCGTAACACGGCCCCTCGATGTTCGCGCCGGCGGTGGTGATGATGAACATCAACGGCTGGCGACGAGCGCCCATGCCGGTGAGCATCGTGTCGTACTGGGCCGCGCTGTCGTGCTCGTGGTATTCGTCGATGATCGCGCAGGACGGCGACGCACCATCACCCGGGTTGCCAATCAACGGCTCGAAGCGGCTGCCGTTCGACGGGATGTTCAGGTTTGAGGCGTTGACCTCGATGCCCGCCGCCTCGATCAGCATGGGCGACCGGCTGACCATTAACCTTGCAGGACGGAACACCTCCCACGCCTGCTTCTCGGTGGTCGCACCGGAGTAGACCTCGGCGCCGAACTCGTTATCTGCGGTGAACATGCTGATGCCAACGCCGGCAGCGATCACCGATTTTCCGTTCTTGCGCGGCACCTCCCAGTAGCTCTCGCGAAATCGCCGGTATCCGCCCTTCTTCCGGACCCACCCGAAGGTGCAGGCCAGTCCGAATAGCTGCCAGGGCTCTAGGGTGATCAGCTGTCGCTTGAACGCCCATTCGCCCTTGGTGTGGGGCAGCAGCTGCATGAGGCGCAGCTTCTTCTCGGCCTTGGCCGGGTCGAACTTGTACGGGTAGTCCTTCGAGCGGCTGGACGCTACGTCATCGAAGTGCCGCTCGATCGCCTGATGGATGAAGAGGCAAGCGGGAAACTTTCCTTTGAGGACGGACCTTGCCCACGCCATCGCCTTGTCGACGTTGGTGTATTTGGCTCTGGCCATCAGGAACTCAGTAGGGCTGCGAACTCGTTGGTGGATTTCTGCTTGTTGCCGCCGATGATTCGTGTGCGGCTGGCCGGGTCCAGGCCTAGCATAGAACCGAAGGTGACCATCTGGCGCATAGCTTCGTTTGCGGCAGTGAGCGCCGGGTTTTTCACCGGCCCGCCAGTGGCTCCAGCCACCACGATGCCGTGAGCGATTACCGATTCCTGCGCCCTTCGCCAGTTGCCGTAGGCAGAGCAAAAGGCCTCGACGTTGTGCATGTCGGTCAGGGCCAGAACCTTGGCCCGGAGCAACTCTGGAACCAGCATTTCCCAAACCCGAGTCGCGTGTTCACACAACCATTCGGGCGGGTCAACGTTGGTCACCAGGGCGAAATCAGGCTCGTCCCTGTTCAGCTTGCGCTTGCCGGGATTGCCGGCCAACGCCTTCTGGGCCGTGGGTTTTGGGCGACGGCCGGAGCGCCCGGCAACCCCTGGCATCGGCGCCTCCACTAAACTTTATATTTCGCGGGTGTAAAAAAACGATTGAGGGCGCGGTGTCCGAGCGAAAGAGCCTGAACTTTTGACCCTCCCCCTCCCCCACAACGAGATTTCGTCTCATTTGCGCCGTTTCGATCATTTTTTGATCGTTTTCGACTCCCGCTGCGTCTTGGCCTTGTGGCAGTCGCGGTTGATCGCGCGGAGGTTGTCGTCATCGTCGGCGCCGCCGTGGGCCAGGGCCACGATGTGGTCCACCTCATGCGCCTCACGGATGCGGCCAAGCTGTACGCAGTCGTCACACCGACAGAGGTACTGGTCGCGCTTCAGGATTCGTTCACGCTTGCGCCGCCATGGGCGACCACCGCGGCCTGATCCCTTGCGGGTCGCCCAAGCCTTGGCCTGCTCGGCAGCCAGGTCGGCATGACCATCGCAGTATCCATTGGCATTGCGGTGCAGCGCTCGACAGCCTTGCACCCTGCATGGTCGCTGAGGTCTCAACGGCATGGCACACCACTCAGGTAGGTCTGAGGAGGCGTATCAGGATCAACTCCACCTTCATGCGCCAGGGCTTCGATCAACGCCAGGTTCTGGGTCGCGATCTGTTCGAGCAGGCTGGTCTGCTTCTGCTGCTGTTCCAGGATCTGCTGGAGTAAAGAGATTGCTTGCTCGCTCACGGGCCACCTTCATCCACTTGTTGAACCATTCGCGCCGGGCGGCGCATCCGGTGCAACTCATCATCCTTGAGCCTTGCGGGACAGGAACAGGTCGGAATAGCCGCGAAGCTTCTCCACGCCCATGAACCCGACCATGCCGCCAGCAAAGGTGGCCATGCCCTGCGGCAGGCCCATCCATTCGAGCAGCGGCACCAGGGCCAGGGTGATGAGGCCACACAAGGCGCCCTCCAAGAACATCTGCCGCCGAGTACCGCCGCCATACACCACGCGGAGGACGGCGATCGCGACGGAAAGGCCAGCCGCGTACAGCTGAGGCTGGTGGGCTAGCACCCAGGCAATCAGGGCGGCCCACAGGCCGGGATCTTTCTCTGGCATATGGGCCATCTCGGTTCCTCCCTTTTCTGGGAGCGAAAAAGAAAAAGCCCCGGCAAGTACCGAGGCTGTTTTTACGAAGCTAAAGCGGAGAATTTGATCAGGCGAAAATGGCGCCGCCAATAAAACCGATGGCAACCAGAATTACATCCGCCGTGAAGAGCGCCTTGTAATCGGGAAGATTCCTGACTTCACCAAAGGTCTCAGCGACAGCCGGAGCAAACACTGTATAGAAGCCATTAGGCACAATTGCTAAGAACGCCAAGGCGCCAAATAGCACCCAAAGGGATGAAGATCCAACAGAGTAGTTATTTTTACGCCATCTCAGGATGGCAAAGGTGATCAAAGCGGCAAGGAACAACACCCAAATATGATCGATAGCGCCGTGAATCACGGCGACAATGAAATTGAATTCCAAGACTGCGGGCTCCTGCCATTATCAATGAGGGCTGAATGACATCACATCGCCACCTCAAAAACAACAAAGCCCGACACAGTGGTCGGGCTTCTATGGCTCACTCCTCAACACGCGCAGGAATGACAGGATGGCGATAATTTCTCTCACTCTCTCACTGCTGTCAACAGGCAATTACGCAGCGTCTTTGATCAGCAGGCCCTCCGCCTCCAGGATCAGTCTCACTTCAGCCAAAGCGTCACAGATCATTCCATCCAATTTCTCCTTGATGCCTGCCCTCCAGCGATAGCGCGTTGGCTCCGATGTGGCCTCCAGGTCCCATGTGTTCATGTCGTAGAAGCTTTCCGGAAGGATGATCAGGTCTTCAGCTAGCGCCTCTGCTTTCTTCCGCTCAGACTGGCCGGCAGCAAGCGCAGCATTCACCAGACTCTCCCGACGCCATTCCGGCGCATCCAGCGGAATATCTACCGCTACCGATCGCGGCCCTTTACGACGTGCGCCCTTCAGTTTCGGAATGGCCCAGCTGGTCACCGCCTTGTAAATGAACAGTTGCGGCGCAGGGCTGGCGATCAGCGGCGCAATGGCCGTGATGCCCTGTAGCCGCTTCGCCTTGTTGGTGGCGTACTTCGCATTGAGGGCGCTCCAGTGGCGAGGAATGAGCAGGTGATGCAGGCGCGCCGCCAGCCAGTAATCCACCTGAGCCCGGTCAAATCCTCCTGAATTCCCTCCCAACGAAGCCAGACAACCACCCTCCTCCTCTGCCGACTTGTAGAGCTTCTGCCATGCCTGGCCTTTCGCAGCACCTTTCTCCCCTGCCGCCAGAGCGGCAACTACTGCACCCGATACGCTTTTATAGATCATGTCCCTTCCCCTCAATCGCCGGTGTAGTTGGTGCCGCCAGCGCCGCGCTGGTTGCTTCCCTGATATGTCGCCTCAGGCCCGGATGCCTGAGGGTTCTTCAACTGCTCGATCTGCCGGTTCGCGGCCTGCAGCCTCATGCTGAGCTGGGTCACCAGTTCATCCAGGGCCAGAGCCTCGCCGGTTGAAGCCACTACCCAGCCTGAGGCGTTGCAGTGGTCGCATGGCAGTTCGTGAAACAAACCCTTGGTGACCGCTCTCCCACGGCACAAAGGGCACTCTTCCAGATCGATCACGGCCTTCTTGAAGGCTGGGCCGTGGGTCTTCCTCATTGAGCCTCCATCAACTGCTTGTGGATCTGGTAGATGTCGTCACCGTCCAGGCACTCGGGCTGATGCTTGACCCAATACGCCCCGCCTGCGCGCATCCTTACTTCCAGTACCCGATAGCCGTTGCTGCTGTGAATGTGCATCGCGCTGATGTCCGCCGGATTGACGGCAAGTTTGGATCGCTTTATCAGCTGAATCAGCATTTCGAATCCTCGCTAATTACAAATTCGGCAAGGTCACTGGAGCCCTTGTGTTCCGCTGGCTCGCCGTAATTCTGTGAAAATTCGGATAAGGCCTTGGTAAGGCCGTGAATGGCACCAAAGCCGATGCCGTCTAACCAGGCGTGCCACTTCTCCAGGGCTGCCCGGCGTTGCTGCATGGCCTGGGTGTGGATGTAGGTGCTGGCGATCTTGCCCAGCGTGTGGTTCAGCAGCATCTCGCCGATGTGGCCGTCGATGCCGAGGTCGGTCCAGGTGGTACGGGACACCTTGCGCAGGTCGTGGCTAGTCCACTCGCCCTGCCCCAGCCGGGTGAACACCATGCTGGCCTGGGTCTCGCTCAGCGGCAGCCCGCGCCGGTTGGGGAACAGGTAGACGCCCTCATAGCCCCGGGCCTGCTGGATCGTCCGGTACCGGGTCAGCAATGTCGCCACTTGGACGGTCAGTGGCAGACGGTGCTCGGTGCGGGTCTTGGTGTTCGCCGCCGGAATGAACCACTCAGCGGCGGCCAGGGAAATCTCGCTCCAGCGCGCCATGCGGGTCTCGCCGATCCGGGTACCGTGGGCCAGCATCATCAGGGCTAGCATGGCGTCCCCCGGCTCCAGCTCGAAGGCCTGGGCCAGTTGCTGCATCAGCTCAGGCAGCTGTACGCCGCGCAGCCGGGCCGCCTTGGGCAGGATCCGGGCCTTGGTGAAGTCGTTGAAACGCATCCCGGCCATGGGGTTGCGGTCGATCAGCCCCAGCTGGAGGGCCTGGCGGAAGGCAGTCAGCAGCAGCGCGAACATCTGCCGTAGGTAGGACAGCGACACTTCGGCCTGGCACGGCCACATCAGGTGCTTGTCCAGCGCCTCGGCACTCACGCTGGCCACGGCCAGGTCATCCAGGCGAGGCTTCAGGTGCTGGGCAATGGCGGATCGGGCGCCGGCCTTGCGCTTCGCCGACAGCGAGCGGTCACGCGCCATGCGGTCGCCGTACCAGTCGAGCAATTGGCCTACGGTGGCCATGCCCGACACCACCGGCGCGGTGGCCGGGTCACGCAGCAGGCGCTGACGCAGCGCAGGCAGCTCGGCAATCACCACGGCCACGGGCAGGTCCGGCCAGCGAGCGACCGGCACCCATCTCTTGCCGCGCACCAGGTGCCAGGTACCGCGCTCGCGGTTGCTCCAGAAGCGCAGGTACAAGCCGGGATGACGCGGGTCGCGCAGGTCGCGCACCGACTTGTCAGCAGCCTGTCGGCGCACCTCCGCTTCGCTCAGTTTCACTTCCCGGGTCGCGCTCATGCGGCCACCGTCGCTGGCAGCAGCAGGTAGGCCCGGATGGCTTCAACCGCATCGATGTTGCCCCGGCACACGATGGCCAGGTAGCCCTGGGCAGCGAGCGCCTGCAGGTACGCGTCCTGGCTTGGCGACACTGGAGCATCGAACGGAGGCATGGCCTTGAACTCGATGTACAGGCCGAAATACCCACCCCGCGCCATCGGCAGCACCAGGTCGGGAACGCCGGCCTTCACGCCCTGCCCCTTCAGCTTGGCGGCCACGGCCTTGACCCGGTGCCCGCCGTTCGGCACGTGGTAGATCAGCTTGTAGGCCTGCGGGTAGCGCAGCTGCAGCTCCTGCATCAGCGCGGCCTGCTCCTGCCCTTCACGGTCGACGGGCTTGGCACGGGCCGGCTTGGCCTTGAACGGGCGAAGGGCGGGAGCATTCATGCGATCAGCACCCCCTCGTTCAGCAGCAGCGCCTGGGTGCGCATGACACCCTCGGCGTGGTACTGGCGGGCGGTATCGCGGTCCACGGCCCGGCTGCGCCCATCGCAGGCGTCGTGGCAAGCGCTGCAGCACCACGCGCCCTGCAGGTCGTGCGGCTTCTTGCCGACGCCGCAGGTTCCGGCCAGCCGGTAGTGCGCTAGGACGGTGGTCTCGGGGTTGCCGTTGCACACGCCCGGAATGCGCACCTGGCACTCCCGGCCGCGCGCGGCCTTGGTCAGCTTGGTCTGGCGCATTACATGCCCTCCCGGCCACGGTGGGATGACCAGTCGAACGGCAGAACGATGCCGCCACCCTCCCGCAGGCGATCAGCCGAACGCTCGCCCATTGCCGCAGGGAGCTCTTTCGCGCCCAGGTTGGAAATCACGATGGTCGGCAGCATCCGCTCGTAGCGGCCATTGATGATCGAGAACAGCCGGCTGAGTTCGAAATCGCTCGGGGCCTCCTTGCTCGCCCCGACTTCATCGAGCACCAACAGCGACGGGCGAATCAGCGCGTCAAGGATGCTCCCCTCGGTCTGGCCCGAACTGCCATCGAACGTGGCGCGGATGGCTTGCAGAATACCGCCGAGGGTCCGATAGGCAGCGGTATGAGCGGAGTTGGCCATGACCGCCTGGGCGATCGACACCCCCAGATGCGTTTTGCCGGTGCCAGGGTTGCCCACCAGGATCAAGCAGCGGCCCGAGGCCAGGTTGGCTTCGAACTCTGCGGCATAGCGCTCGCAGCGCGCTTTAGCCTTCTGCTGGCCTTCGCAGTTCGCCGCGTAGCTGTCGAAGGTCTTGTCCTTGAAGCGCTTGGGAATCAGCGAATCACCGAGCTTGTAGGCCAGGTCCACGCGCTGACGCTTGATGTCTTCAGCCTGATTTTTGGCGACCTGCGCCGCCTTGCAGCCTGGGCACGGCGAGCGGAAGGTGTGGCTGAGCACTTGGTGAGAGGTTGCTTCATACGGGCCATGCTCTTCGCACATGGCCATGGATGTGACCTGCGGGCCGGCGATGCTGGACAGGTGGACAACTTTTTCAGAACGCATACGAGCCATCCTCCCGTGGAATAAGGCCATCGTGGTAGTCGCGGTCGTTGAAGCCGTGATGACGGCTGTTTGGCTTGCCCTGTGCGGGCGATTTGGCGGCGAATCGCTTGGTGATCCATTCCACCTCGAAGCTGCGCCACCCGCTCTCGATGACAATTTCCATGACCTGGGCAGGCTGGATACCGAAGGCCAGGCACTGGCGAAGCTTGTCGTTCAAGCGCGTCCAAACCCGAGAGCTCATTGGGGCGCCCTTGGATTTGCGGACCGCCAAGTAATCAGCGATCAGGGATTCATCGAGCCCGTGCGGGTTGTCGGCCAGCATCGCGGCTTTACCGAAAGGCGCCTTGCGCTCGTCCTTGGCCGGGGTCGGCTCCGATTCGCTGGGGGGGCATGTAATCTCTTCCGTAGGAAGAGTTACATAGGGGGTTTCTTTCTTATAATAAAGAAGGGACTCGGCGGTTTTGGTCTGTTTCGACTCTTCGCCGATTCGGACCACTTCAGCCGAGTCGGCTGTTTTGGTCTGTTTCGGCTCGGTCACATAGACCCAGTCTTTCGGGTCATTCACGCCGATGTCACCACGGGCACCACCTTCGCGGAACAGGACACGGCGACGCAGCAGGCTGGAAACCGCCTTGGACACGGTGTCAGGGTGGGCGTGGATAGCTTTCGCGATGTCGGTAGCCGGGATGCGCTGAGCTCCAGCACCAAAGTTGATGGTGGCCTTGGCCACGTACAGCACAATCTTCATCTCCCGCGCGGGGAGATCGATAGCCAGCAGGCCATCCATGAGCTGGTTGTCCATCCGGGTGAACCCCCTGGACTTGTCAAGTGGGACGATGTTTGTCATGCTTCAACTCGTTGGAAAGTTGTAGAGAAAGCCGCCCTGCCAGGCGGTTTTTTTTCGTCTGCGATTCCGGTACTGGATGGATTCGCAGGTGTTTCGGTCATCTACTGGCGAAAAGCCTTCAGATGCACAATGCCCATCACGAAGCGGCCTTATCCTCTGGCGGATAGAGATCGGGCCTCAGCTGATGGCGTGTAACCTGACCACCAACTGCCTTCTCGAATGGGATTACCAGATCTGCCGGCACCTTCTGGTTCCGGTGCACGCACTGCCAAATGCGGGGCTGGCTGGTTTTGCATCTCCGGGCGAGCTCTGCTTGGCCTCCGGCCAAGCGCACGACCTCGTCAATTGGTCTTTCTGTGTTCGGCATGTCTGCGTGCCTCAATGGATCGTGCACTCGATGATAACTCAAGTTATAGATAAGGCAAACACATGTTATTTGATGACTAATAACGTGTGTTTTACCCTTGCAGGCATGAACAAACCTTCCGAAATGCTCAAAGACCGAATCCTTGAACGTCGCACAGCGCTTGGCCTAAGCCAGGCACAGCTGGCGGAGAAAGCCGGTGTAAGCCAGGTCACGATCCAGCACCTCGAAAGCGGTCGGAACTCGACTTCCAAAAAGCTGCTTGAGATAGCGAGGGCTCTTGGGGTGACCGCCGAATGGCTGGCATCCGGGCAAGGCCTGCAGCGGGAGGCCAGCAATGTCAGGGCGTTGAGAGAACAGCCCGAATCATTCAAGTATCCGGTGATTAGCTGGGTAGCAGCGGGCGCCTGGGCGGAAGCGGTAGAGCCATTCCCGCCCGGGTTTTCTGACCGCTACGAAATGTCTGATTACGACTCCAAAGGGGCCGCTTTTTGGCTGGAGGTTAAAGGAGACTCGATGACCTCACCGGTCGGCACAAGCATCCCCGAGGGAATGCTCATCCTGGTCGACACCGAAGCTGAGGTGCTCCCCGGGAAGCTTGTCGTTGCCAAGCTCGCCGACAGCAATGAAGCGACGTTCAAAAAGCTGGTGGAAGACGGAGGGCGGAGGTTCTTGAAGCCACTCAATCCGGCCTACCCTACGGAAATGTGCGTGGAAGGCTGCAAAATCGTGGGGGTCGTGGTACGCGCTACCATCAAGCTCTAACGATTCCTGGACCCCAGGGCCCGGCGAAATGCTGGGTTTTTTTTCGCCCGCACCATTCAAGCTAAAAAAAATTAGCCATAAGCTATTGAAATTCTTTTGCCGAAGCATACTGTATGCACATACAGTACACGGAGTTTCATGTCATGCATCAGCCTGCGTTTTCGCATTCCCCATCGCTGTCCTACGAACGTCTCGGTTACCGTATCCAGCAAGCAATTTCGTCACCTCACGTGCAGAAAAGGCAGTTTGTGGAGATCAAGCCGAGCGCGGATGAATCCCCTGCTGACTGGAAGCGACTGATCGAAGACCTGGAGGAGACTTCAGGGATCACGATCGACACTTTGGAATCAGGCCTGATCAGGATCGGCTGGCGAGGTTTCACTGAAGCATGAGCAATAGCCCGCATAACGCGGGCTTTTTTTTGATCGGATTTATAACTTGAGTTATTGACACCAGAAAAACATGAGTTATGATTTGATCCATAACACAGGTTATAGGCAGCTACGGCAGCCACCGCTCTTTACACAATTCGGCGAAAGACCCCACCAGGTGGGAAAGGTAGCTAGCACGCTCATAGGCAGGAGCCTCCCTGAGCGGTGCCGTATCGACCTCGGATCCTGGTGGCAAACCATCAACCAATTACAGAGGAGAACCCTGGCCATGAAGTAGGTACCGCTTCACCAGCGAGGCGCAGCAAGCCTGAAGGCTACGCCCATATCTCTGACAGGCAGCGGCAAGTTGTGGCGTCGATGTCCCCGCGCATTGGCCGGTAACCCGGTAGCCCACCCGAAACGACGAATCACCGCTGATGCAGCATCCCCGGCCTGTCGCCAGTAGCGAGGCCGGGGCGGTTTCACCGATTGGCCTTGGCGACAGGGCCAGACGGGAAATCAACCCCACGGAGCAACACCCCATGCTTGGAAAACTGTTCGGCAAGAAAGGTCGTGAAGCCCGCGCTGCGATGCAGGTGGTTCAGAACCGCGACCTGATGCAGGCGATCGTCTACGGCGCCTTCTACGTCGCTGCTGCCGACGGCGATATCGGCGAAGAGGAGATCAAGAAAACCGAAAAGCTGATCGCCAACACGCCTCAGCTCAAGGGCTTCGGACCGGAGCTGTCCAACACCATGGACCGCGCCGAGAAGGACTTCCACGACGGCGGCCATCGCATCCTGCGCATGAACGCCGAGAAGGAACTGAAGGACCTGGCTCACTCGCCGGAAGAAGCGGCCATCGTCATCAACGTCATGTTGACCATCGCCGAAGCCTCGGGCGACATCGACGACAAGGAAATGGCCGTCCTTGAGAAGGCGGCGAAGCTGATGGGCCTCAGCCTGAAGGACTACCTGTGATCCGTATCGCGTCGTTCGCGATCATGGCCGGCGCCGTTGTGTGGCTGGTCATGCGCGGAATCGATTACGGGACCTGCGCCTGGTACGGCCACCAGACCGAGCGCGACACCCGCTACGCCGCATTCGTCGGCTGCATGGTGAAGACCAGCAGTGGATGGGTGCCACGCAACGAACTGCGCACCCAGCAGTAGCACCGCGTCAGCCTGACGATAACTGCCCGATCTACCTGGTTCCCCATCACCAGGCTGCATCGGTCGTGGCGTTCGCCCTCCCCTGGTCCGGGAGGTTCACGGCAGCGAGCGTCACGACCAATGCAGCCCACCGAGGACTCTTCATGGAAACGATCACTTGCGGCTCATGGATTGGCCAGCTCGGCAAGGCGCTGGCTCCCCGTGAGCTTGAAGCATTGCTGTGGGTGGCCCAAGGCCTCACCACCAAGGAAATCGCCCGCCAGATGGCGGTCAGCCCGGGCACCGTGGCCAACCGCATCGAGGCCGCTCTGTTCAAGCTGGAGGCAGGCCGCCGCATCGAGGCGGTCACCAAGGCCATGCGCCAGCAGATCATCAGCCCTCTCTGCATCGCCCTCGCCGGCCTCATCGCCATGCACGCGGTCATCGACGACAGCGACCCAATGCGCCGCGATCGCCGCGCGCCGGAGCGACGCACCGCCCAAGTTCGAATCGTTCGCAAGGCCGAAGCCTTCGAGCTCCACGCCTGACCCACCCGAGGATCCCCAATGCAGACAACAATGCACCCGGCCTTCCAAGAGAAGGTGGACACGCTCAAGGCGCTCCTGGCTCGCACTCAGGAAGCCCGTGACGAGGCTTTCGCCAAGATAGGCAAAGGCGCCCCGCGCTATCAGGCCTCTGGCAAGGGCAAGATCTGGGATGTGATCGAAATCGCCACCGGCGCCAAGCAGGGCTTTGCCTACAGCTACCAGACGGCCATGCGGTTTGTGGATGCGATGGAGGCAGGTGCGGCGAGCAAGCAAGGCGGCATGCAATGAGCAAGCGCAAGCCGCACAACATGCGCGCCCGGCTGGAACGCACCTGCAGGGCCCTGGTCTCGGCCAACCACGCCGCCGTGGTGAATATCGACCCCAGCGGCCAGCAGGTGCTGATCAACTGGAAGAACCTCAAGCAGATCTGCGTGCGCCAGGTGATTGATGCGGTCTGCGACATCCCACACCGCTGGACGATCTACTTGAGCGTGCTGTGCCGGACGGAGCTCGGCGAGCGATACCACAAGTCGATCGAGATCGCGCCGCAGGGCAACTACCGGGCCGAGCACCTGACCGACGTTATCGAGGCTACCTACACCGACCTGCGGGCCACGGCCAACCCTAATCACCTGGTGGCGACCGGCTGGATCGCGATCCCCACCGACACAACGCTCGACGAAGCAAAGGCCGCCGAGATCTTTGCCGCTGTCGGCGCCTGGAATCAGCAGAAAGCAGCATGAAACGCATCAACGCACGCGTCCGGCACGGCCGGCGCCAGCAACACATCAATCTGCCGCCCAGCGGCTTGGGAGGCATCGACCATGGCAATGGACCAGGCGGAGCGCGACAGACGTCGGCGCGAGAAGGCCGAGCGCCTGCAGGAAGAAGACCTGCGCTTGAAGGTTCGACCAGGGACTAAACAGGCCCTGCTGGAACTGATGGAGTGGGACGGGATCGAGGAACAGGGCGAGGCGATGACGCTGATGATTCATCACCTGCACGGGCTTGGCCCGGGCGGCGCGCTGCCGCTGCTAACACCTCCGCGCCACGAAATCACGGTATCACCGGCTGTGGCGCGGAAACTTCAGTTGGCATATCAGCGAGAAGCTATGCAGATAAGGCCAGATGATTGATATAACTACTTGGGAAGAAACGAGGTGATGATCGCCGATACAACACCGCTCGCCACAGACTTCCCAAAGTCGGCAAGCTTGGATAGGACGGATGATTTGTCCTCAATCCCAGGATCATCGAGTTCCTTCAGGATCAAGCTCAACGACTCAGCCTGCTCCTTATCAAGACTGCCAATCTGCGGAGTGATCTCGGCCAAAAAGGCGTTTAGACGATTCTGATCAACAAAGATTTTTGCATTGATCAGCTGCCCGGAAATGTTAAACCCGTGATTGTCCTCAACCAGAATATTGGCCGTATGCGGAGCAGTGAGTTCCAGCAGGGTACCGCAATTCACAGCGGTGTTTCCTTTGATCGTGATCATTCTGTCTTCCCAGTCAAATAGTCCCTCCGGCCCCATGCCGGTCACCCGTAATACCCCATCCCAAACCAAATTGCCACCATGCCGCATCCGGCCACGGGGGGCGGCGCATGCATGGAGTACCGTAATGCAAGTCGAGACCTCGACCGTCACCAAGCTACTGATCACCAGCGCCGAAGGCCTGGACCCGATCAGCGTCTACCTCGAAGACTTCGAGCCCTGCAAGGGCAAGATCACCGTCAGCTGCTACGACAAGACCTGGCACGCCTACTGGGGCGGCATGTGGGATGGTCTGAACATCGGCCAGTTCTTCTGCAAGCTGCACGACGCCTACATTATTGGCTACTTCGACCGGTCGCTAAGCTCTCGCCGGTTCAGCGCTGAGGCCTTGGCCGACAAGGCGCGGAAGGTGATCGTGCAAATGCGGCGTGACCGGGACTTGGACGCAGAAGACGCCCGGAGCCTGCTCGACGAGGCAGAGGATGTTCGCCACACCAGCTCGCTCGATGAGTGCGGCGGCGCCCACCGCGAGTTCATGTACCGCGTTTTCGGTGACGACTGGTGGAACCTGCCGGCCGATGCCATGGAGCCGAATCCGGATTGGGCATACCTCTGCCGCATCATCGAGACGGTTCAGCAAGCCCTGGCCAAGCAGTTCCCGATCGCCGCCTGACCCTCCGGCGCTGCCCGCCAGCGCCTTCCCCTACGAATAACGCTCGGATATCTGTCGGGCTCTCTTGAGCATTGAAGCGTGAGCTTGGGACTCACTTGCCCACGGACCTGGATGATCAAACATCACGGCCCAACCGAATTTAAGGTGCGCAAGAATGTTCCCGCTCTTGATCGCGCCGAACTCATCACGGCCACAAATAGAACAGTTAAATACGTGGCCGTTAAATTCATATTTACGCTTGGCCTGATCTCTCAAATTTTGTTCCTCCAATTAAAGTCAAGCGCTAATTGTACCTAATTTAAAAAATCCTGCTGGCCACCTCATTTCCAACGATAACGCCTCCCCGGCGAGGGCGGCGCCTGCACGCAAGGACCACAACATGACCGAACAACAACACGACGAGAGCAAGCTCGAGCGGGTCATCCGCAAGATCAAGCGCTGCCTGGCCCTTTCCAAAAGCTCGAACGAAAACGAAGCCGCCACGGCAATGCGCCAGGCACAAGCGCTGATGCGCGAGTATCGCCTAACCGAGCTGGATGTGCGCCTGAGCGATGTAGATGAAGTCCAGTCGGAGAAATCGAGGGCGAACCGCCGGCCAACCTGGGATCGGCATCTAAGCGGCATCGTGGCCAGGGTGTTCGGGTGCCGACCGCTCTCCTATAAGCACTGGTGCGAGTCGTCCGGGCGAATGGTTGAGCGGGCCTTGTTCGTAGGCGTGATGCCTGCGCCGCAGATCGCGATGTATGCCTACGAGACCTTGCTCACCAAGCTGACGCAGGCTCGCCGCGACTACGTGGCCTCGGTCAGGAGTGGTAAGCGCCACAGCGCCTACTCCCCTGAGACAGCCGGCGATCACTTCGCAATCGCGTGGGTTTCAGTGGTGCACGGCAAAATCCATGAGCTGGTGCCTCGCGGCGAGGAAGACCAGGCCCTTGAACAGCACTCCGATGGGCGCGACCTCGTTGCAGTTGAGAGCCAGGACAATTCACTGATCGAGCAGTACCTGGCCGGTAAGAAGATCGGCAAGCCACGCAAGTCTCGCCCGATCGAACTCGATATGGCAGCTCAAATTGCAGGGATGCTGGCCGGCGAAAAAGTCAAACTGAACCCGGGCCTGGCTACAGGCGGAGAAACACAGCTGCAACTGACAGGCGAGTGAGGCTTCAAGATGACAACAGCAATCCACCTATTCGCCGGTATGGGTAGATAGAGTACCTCCGCGTACTCCAGGCGTCCTGGCTCTCTGGGGGGCAAGCCACTAGACTGCCGTAAAGTGGTATGCGGCCAATTAGATCCGGTCCTAACGGGGCTCGACCGATTGTGGAACGGCGCCACAGCGCTACGCTAACCTATTCCCCTGACTGGTTACGGCATTCTTATCATATATTTACATTACTCTATGAGCTGCCGTAGTCTCATAAGCTTACACTACTGCAACGTGGAGACTCACCAGGATGGAGCCAATGCTCAACCAATATTTAGGACCTAAACCCAGAAACTTCCGAAACAGTGATGCCCCCGGAGACTATAGGCTAGCCACAGTCATTAGCAAGACCTCGCTTAATCCGGGCGAGCTTGTAAACATAAAGCAATATATTACCGGCTACGGACAAATAGATGGAATCAAGCTAGTATCATACATATCAAGTGCAATATTCGATGAAAGCGCATCCTACATGACAAGCGGATTTGGAAGGAACAAGGATAATCCAAGTATATCAACGTGGGGAAAAACAAAATTAGGCTACAGCAACTCTGGACTAACATTAATACCAGGCGGAATAAAGGCACCCACTTGGGAATTGCCAACATTTATTCATGATATGGAGAACAACTCGAACTCCATTCTTACTGAAAGAGCCCTTCCGATAGCACCATTTACATACAATCTGAAGCTAAAACCGAACGCGCCACCAGGGCTACATTATTTGTCATTTTACTTAACCTATTTTAATGGCGCCAACTGGGCATGCCTAGAAAGCAGGGTCGAAATCAAGATCAACAATAAATTTGAACAATATAGTACTCCGTTATCAATACTGGCCGCGCTGGCTTTAATAGTAACTATCTTTCATGATGGCGCAATACCAATCTTGGAATCCATACACGAACTAGGAAAATATATCCAAATGACTCGACAAAGTCACTAACAGCGATCAGTCATTTATGGCTTGCGACAACAATAGGGTTTACAACTGGATCCAAATTTTTGCCTTTCCTTACGTTCTAGCCAGCAAACAATTCCAGATGCCTTATCTGAATGGAGGATAAGGCTCTCTCTCGCTCCCCTTCCTTCTCTATTCACTGCCGCGATATGGCGGCCAAGGCGAAGCTATGTCTCAAGCAAAGGAACGCCCAATGCTGTTCAACGGGCCGATGGCCAGCGCTGTGCTGGATGGCCGCAAAACGGTTACCCGCCGCGTGGTCAGCGCACGGTCACTCAAGGAAATTGGCTACGGCGTTCAGTTGGGCGAGTGCCATGAGCTGCCGGCGGATGGCAAGGTGCACCCGAACAGCGCCGGCTATTACGCCGACCTCTGCCCTTATGGCCAGCCAGGTGACCTGTTGTGGGGGCGAGAAAGCTTTTGGCAGGCAGGTGAATGGACTTCCTCATACCCCGAGGGTGACTGTGACAAGTGGAATGGCTCTCGCCGCATCCACTACCGCGCTGATGGCGAGCCGCCAAATGAGCCGAACCGCCACTATCCCCGTGCCTTGCGCAACGGTTCGTACGCTGCCGCCGACCCGGACCGGATTTGGCGTGCAAGGCCAAGCATCCACATGCCTCGCTGGGCAAGCCGCATTCTGCTGGAGATCACCGAGGTTCGAATCGAGCTGCTGCAGCACATCACCATCGGCCAGATCTGCAAAGAGGGCCTGGCCAGGTCGATTTACGAATTCATCCCGGTCACCGCCGCCTTTGATGCCTTCGCCGAATTGTGGAATTCCACCGGTGGGGACTGGGACGCCAACCCTTGGGTCTGGGCCATTGAGTTCAAGCGGGTGCAGCCATGACCCGCCTCGCCCTCTGCCTCCTGCTGCTGGCCACCGGCGCCAGCGCAACCGAGAACGTCATCGACGTGCAGCACGACAGCCAGCGCGGCGTCACCTGCTACCTGCTGAATGGGGTCGGCATCAGCTGCATCCCCGACAGCCAGCTGCAGGCCGGCAACGAGCGCCAGCTCTCCCCGCACGAAACCCAACCCGAACCTACACCCGCTCTGGCGCCTGGGCGCTGGATTGATGAGAGGTATCAGCTGTGACTGAACTCGAAGAATTGCTGCTGGCCGCCAAGGCCGCCGGGCTTGAAGTTGAGCCCTGCACCTGCAGCGATCCGAAATGGCCGCTGCGTATCAAGGGGCAGTCGGGCACCCGGGCGCATTGGAACCCCAACATCAACGATGGCGACGCTTTCAAGCTGGCCATTGACCTAGGAATGCAAGTCAACGTCGAAGGCTCTGGCGAGGATGAGGCCGTCTGGGCTGACGACACCATGATCTGGGTGAACAGCGAGTACGCCCAGGGTGATCGCCGGAAGGCTGCGCGCACGGCCATTGTCAGCGTTGCCGCCCAGCGCGGGGAGAAGATGCCATGACCGACCTGATCGAAGTGAGGGTATCCAACCTGACCGGCGCGCCGCTCGACTGGGCTGTGGCCATGGCCGAGGGCTTCGGCACAGACACCGAATGCCGGACAACAATCTGGCGTACCCGAACCGACCCTACCAGCGTCAGCATCATCGGCGCGGCCTTGGGCTTCGGCTATCGCCCTTCCAGCAGCTGGGAACACGGCGGCCAGCTGATCGACAAGCACAGCGGTACAGCGCAGCACATTCCCGGACTGCCTGCCAATCTGTGTTACGCCGGCGGCCCAGCCGGAGCAGGAGTCTGGTGCTACGGCCCCACGGCCCTGATTGCGTTCTGCCGTGGCCTCGTCAACCACAAGCTCGGCGATACCGTCCAGGTGCCGAAGGAGCTGATTTCATGATCGCACTCGCCTACATGGCCTACCTAATCTACAGGGGGCCGCGATGAGTGAAGTCAGCCTCTACCGCGGCGAGTGCCTGGAGGTGATGAAGTCGATCCCAGACGCCAGCGTCGACTTGGTGCTGGCTGACCTGCCATATGGCACAACGCAGTGTGCCTGGGATGTGGTTATCCCCTTCGCCCCCCTCTGGGAGCAGTACTTGAGAATCGCCAAGCCAGAGGCGGCCATTGTCCTCTGCGCGGCCCAGCCGTTCAGCTCGCTGGTGGTCGCCAGCAACCCCCGCGACTACCGCTACGAGTGGATCTGGGAGAAAGGCAACGCAACCGGCTTTCTCAATGCGAAAAAACAGCCACTGCGAGCGCACGAAAGCGCCCAGGTCTTCTACCGGCGCCAGCCGGTGTACAACCCGCAGATGACCACTGGGCACGAACGGCGCACGGCGAAGCGGAAGACGGTCAACTCGGAGTGCTACGGCAAGGCTCTGTCACTCACCGAGTACGACTCCACGGACCGGTACCCGCGCTCGGTGCAGTTCTTCTCGAGTGACAAGCAGACGGCAAACTTCCATCCAACCCAGAAGCCGGTCAGCTGGATGCGGTTCCTAATCGCCACCTACACCAACCCCGGCCAGGTTGTGCTCGACAACACTATGGGCAGCGGAACAACCGGAGTTGCCTGCATTCAACTGGGCCGACGCTTCATCGGCATCGAGAAAGACACCGACGAACATGGCAACCCGCTTGGGTATATCGACATTGCGCAGCAGCGCATCGACGAAGCAATCAGCATTCGCGACACCCAGGCCGCGCAGATCGAACTGTTCGAAGCGCGCGCCTAACCCCTCCCCCAACTACTCAAGCCCGCCGACATGCGCGGGCGAAGGATTCTCTATGTCCGATATCACCGTGAAGTGCTGCCGTTGCCGCAATAAGCACAAGGAAAGCGAGCGCATTCCAGCCCCATGCAAATGGGCAGAAGGCGTAAGCACCATGGTTTGCCCGCGCTACCGCGCAACCGAGTATTACCGCGTCGAGCCGGCGCCAGCAGCTTAACCACCAACCTGCCGCCATCGGCGGCGTGGAGACCATCCATGGAACATGCAAGCGAGTTTCTCGACGAGGAAGAGGTGATCCGCATCACCGGCTACCAGATCCCGAGCAAACAAATCGCCTGGCTGGCCAACAACGGCTGGCAGTACACGCTTACCCGGGCCCGGCGGCCCGTTGTGGGGCGGGTATACGCCCGCCTGAAAATGGCTGGTGTGAAGCCAAACACGACGAATGCAACAACTGAAACCTGGACATTGGACTTATCGCGCGTGGGGTAACGGATGCGCAACCGGAAGGCATCGAACAAGGACCTGCCGCCCAGAATGCTGCGGCGGGTCCGCAAACTCAAAAGCGGCAAGCTGTGGGTTGGCTACTACTACGACGGGAAGGATGCAGACGGGAAGCGGCAGGAAGTGCCACTGGGGACTGACCTCGCTGAGGCCAAGTTGGAATGGGCCCGCCTGGAGCACAAGGCGAAGCCGAAAGTGATGGCAACGATGGGTGAGCTGTTTGACCGGTACGAGCGGGACATCATCCCGGGCAAGTCGCCACGCACGCAAAAGGACAACAAGTACGAGCTGGAGCGCCTGCGCAAGGCTTTCGCTGACGCGCCGATCGAGGCAGTCAGTCCGCCGGTCATTGCCCAGTACCGGGACGCCCGCAGTGCCAAAACTCGGGCAAACCGGGAGATCGCCCTGCTCTCGCACGTTTTCACCATGGCCATGGAATGGGGTTTTGCCGAGCGCAACCCATGCCTGGCAGTTCGCCGCAACAAGGAGAAGGTACGCGACTTCTACGCGGCCGACGAAATCTGGGATGCGGTATATGCCGAGGGCGACCAGGGCCTCAAGGACGCTATGGATCTCGCCTACCTCGCCGGCCAACGCCCTGCCGACACACTGAAGTTCAGCACCGTCGACCTTGACGAGGACTACCTGTGGGTTGACCAGAACAAGACCGACAAGAAACTGCGCATCCGCAGGCACGTAAATGGTGAACTGACTGGCCTTGGCCTGTTCATTGAGGCCTTACTTGAACGTCGCAAGCTGCAGGGCGTGCGTAACTCTCGCCTCATCACCAACGACTCGGGCTTGCGAATGAGCTGGGAAATGCTCAGGAACCGCTTCAGCGAAGCACGCGACAAGGCCGCTCGGAAGCTGACCGCCGATGGCAACGCTGATCTGGCCGCTAAAGTTCGGCAGTTCCAGTTCCGCGATATTCGGCCGAAGGCAGCGTCGGAGATTGAGGACATCAGCCACGCCAGTCGGCTGCTTGGGCACTCCAAGGAGGAAATCACCAAGCGCGTTTATCGCCGCGTCGGCGAGGTGGTTAGCCCGACCAAGTAAAGGGCTGATGCGGAAACGATGCCTAAAGATGCGGAAACGATCCGGGTTTTCTGCGCACAAAGAAAAACCCCGCAGACGTTAATCTGCGGGGCTTTCGAATGATGGAGGCCGAGGTCGGAATCGAACCGGCGTAGACGGATTTGCAATCCGGAGCATAACCACTTTGCTACTCGGCCTCAAAGGTCGGATCTAGCAGCTTGCGCTTCGCTATCTCCTTGAAACGCTGAACCTTTTTTAAAGTTTGCTGCGTTTCGATGGGCGCCATTATGTCTTCATTCCTTTAACCTTGCAACCCCCTGAACGAAAAAAAATTTCAACGGGTTCAAGGTGTTAGCGCAGGCGGCCGAGTTTACTCCACAAGCCCACCACTGTGTTCTCCACGGTGCCACTGGCAGCCATGCCGATTCGCTCCTGCAGGCTCTTGCGTTCGGCGTAGTGCAGGTGGAACAGGTTGGCGTTGCGCGCGCGTTCGCTGAGGTACTCGTCGCTGGTCTGCAGCTCGTCCACCAGCTTGCGGTTGAGTGCCGCGACGCCCAGCCAGACTTCGCCGGTGGCCACTTCGTCGATGTGCAGCTGCGGGCGATAGCGGGCAACGAAGTCCTTGAACAGCTGGTGAGTGATGTCCAGGTCTTCCTGGAACTTCTCTCGGCCCTTCTCGGTGTTTTCGCCAAACACGGTCAGGGTGCGTTTGTATTCACCGGCGGTCAGCACTTCGAAATCGATGTCGTGCTTCTTCAGCAGGCGGTTGACGTTGGGCAACTGCGCCACAACGCCGATGGAGCCCAGTACGGCGAACGGTGCACTGACGATCTTCTCGCCGATACAGGCCATCATGTAGCCGCCGCTGGCGGCCACCTTGTCGATGCACACAGTCAACGGGATGCCGGCCTGGCGAATGCGCGCCAGCTGCGATGCGGCCAGGCCGTAGCTGTGCACCAGGCCGCCGCCGCTTTCCAGGCGCAGCACCACCTCGTCGCGCGGGGTGGCGAGGGTCAGCAGCGCGGTGATTTCGTTGCGCAGGCTTTCGGTGGCAGAGGCTTTGATGTCGCCATCGAAGTCCAGCACGAAGACCCGGCCCTTTTCCTCGGCCTTGCCCTTCTTCTGCCGCTTTTCCGCCTTGGCCTGCTGCTTGCGCAAGGCTTTGAGTTGGGCCTTGTCGAGCAGGCCGGATTCCAGGCGCTCGCGCAGGTCCTTGTAGAACTCGTTCAGGCGGGTGACCTGCAATTGCCCACCCGATTTGCGCCGCCCCTTGCCGCGCAGCCCGGCGATGGCCGACAGCACTATCAGGATGGCGATGACCAGGGTGGCGGTTTTGGCGAGAAAGCTTGCGTATTCAGCAA
>Ga0209370_1000664_pt1 | contig 40100 bp, 40 predicted proteins | sample AgamicAtPrz_FD_187164 | JGI IMG/M metagenome (GOLD analysis project Ga0209370, IMG submission 187164) | Agave microbial communities from Guanajuato, Mexico - At.P.rz (SPAdes) (version 2) | ecosystem: Host-associated > Plants > Phyllosphere > Phylloplane/Leaf | place: Guanajuato, Mexico...
ATCCGCACGTGAAGGGGCGGATCCGCCAGGCGATGCGCGCGGCGGCCCGCCGCCGCATGATGGCTGATGTACCGAAAGCTGACGTGATTGTGACGAACCCGACGCACTACTCGGTGGCGCTGCAGTATCAGGAAGGCAAGATGAATGCGCCAAAAGTGGTGGCGAAAGGCGCAGGTGACATCGCGCTGCGCATCCGTGAAGTCGCAAAAGAACACCGCGTGCCGATCCTTGAAGCGCCGCCGCTGGCACGAGCGCTCTATCGGCATACTGAAATTGGTCAGTTTATCCCCGGTGCGCTGTACGCTGCCGTAGCGGAAGTGCTGGCCTGGGTCTGGCAGCTGCGGCGCTGGAAGCGCGAAGGCGGCCTGATCCCGACCAAACCTAAGCATCTGCCGGTCCCGGCAGAGATGGACTTTGCAGGAGAGAACAGAGACGATGGCTAATCTGGCCGAAAAGCTGCGTTTACCGGGCAGTTTTAAAGAGACGCAATGGCAGGTGCTGGCAGGACCGGTGCTGATAATGTTGATCCTGTCGATGATGGTGCTGCCGCTGCCCGCCTTCATTCTCGATCTGCTGTTTACCTTTAATATCGCACTATCGATCATGGTGCTGCTGGTGGCGATGTTCACCCAGCGCACCCTGGAGTTTGCGGCGTTCCCCACCATACTGCTGTTCTCAACGCTATTACGCCTGGCGCTGAACGTCGCCTCCACCCGTATCATTCTGCTGGAAGGGCATACCGGGGCCGACGCAGCGGGCCGCGTCGTAGAAGCGTTTGGTCACTTTCTGGTCGGTGGTAATTTTGCCATCGGTATTGTGGTGTTTATCATTCTGGTGATCATCAACTTCATGGTCATTACCAAAGGCGCCGGACGTATTGCGGAAGTCGGCGCCCGCTTTGTACTGGACGGAATGCCCGGCAAGCAGATGGCGATCGATGCCGATCTTAACGCCGGTCTGATTGGCGAAGATGAGGCCAAGCGTCGCCGTTCCGAAGTGACGCAGGAGGCCGATTTCTACGGTTCAATGGATGGTGCCAGCAAGTTTGTGCGCGGGGATGCCGTCGCCGGTATTCTCATCATGGTGATCAACGTCATCGGCGGCCTGCTGGTGGGCGTGGTGCAGCATGGAATGGATGTTGGCCACGCCGGTGAGACCTATACGCTGCTGACCATCGGTGATGGCCTGGTGGCGCAGATCCCGGCGCTGGTGATCTCCACGGCAGCAGGTGTCATCGTCACCCGCGTCGCCACTGACCAGGATGTCGGTGAGCAGATGGTCGGGCAGCTGTTTAATAATCCGCGCGTGCTGATGCTCAGCGCCGGGGTAATCGGCCTGCTTGGTCTGGTGCCCGGCATGCCTAACTTTGTCTTTCTGCTGTTTACCGGCGCGCTGCTCGGGCTTGCCTGGTGGCTGCGCGGCCGTGAGATGCAGCCGAAGAAGCAGCCTGAATCAGCCAGCCTGATGAAAACCCAGGAGACGCCCGCCACGGTTGAGGCCTCCTGGACCGACGTTCAGCTGGAGGATTCGCTGGGAATGGAAGTGGGCTATCGCCTCATTCCGATGGTTGACCATACCCAGAATGGCGAGCTGCTGGGCCGTATCCGCAGCATCCGTAAGAAAGTGGCGCAGGAGGTTGGCTTTTTGCCGCCGGTGGTACATATCCGCGACAACATGGAGCTGCCGCCCGCACGCTATCGCATTCTGATGAAAGGCGTGGAAATTGGCAGCGGTGACGCCTACCCTGGCCGCTGGATGGCCATTAACCCCGGCACCGCAGCCGGCAGCCTGCCGGGCGAGCCTACTGTTGATCCGGCGTTTGGCCTGGCGGCGATCTGGATCGACAGCGCCCTGAAAGAGCAGGCGCAGATTCAGGGTTATACCGTGGTCGAGGCAAGCACCGTGGTGGCAACGCACCTCAACCATCTGATTGGACAGTACGCCAGCGAGCTGTTTGGCCGGCAGGAGGCGCAGCAGCTGCTGGATCGCGTTACTCAGGAGATGCCGAAGCTGACGGAAGATCTGGTGCCGGGGGTGATCAGCCTGACCACGCTGCATAAAGTGCTGCAGAACCTGCTTACCGAGCGGGTATCAATCAGGGATATGCGCACCATCATCGAAACGCTGGCGGAGCACGCGCCGGTGCAGAGCGACCCACAGGAGCTGACCAGCGTAGTACGCGTGGCGCTGGGGCGGGCGATCACTCAGCAGTGGTTCCCGGGCAGCGGAGAGGTGCAGGTTATCGGCCTGGATGCCATGCTGGAGCGTCTGCTGCTGCAGGCGCTGCAGGGCGGCGGTGGCCTGGAGCCAGGGCTGGCCGATCGTCTGCTGATGCAGGCACAGGCGGCGCTGCAGCAGCAGGAGATGAGCGGTGCGCCGCCGGTCCTGCTGGTGAACCATCCGCTGCGTGCACTGCTGGCGCGCTTCCTGCGGCGTAACCTGCCGCAGCTGGTGGTACTCTCCAATCTGGAGCTGAGTGACAATCGCCAGATCCGCATGACCGCCACGATTGGAGGCAAATAATGCGGCGCTGCTATCCGTTAATGTTGCTGCTGCTGTTCACACCGCTGGCGGGCATAGCCGCTACCGGTGCGTGGAGCGCCAGCGTCAGCGGTCCCGGACTTGGGGCACGCGGCAGCTGGCTGTTATCGCCAGCGCTCAGGGCGCCTTCTGCGGCACCCGGCAACATCGCCGTGGTGAACTGGCGCTATCAGCTCAGCCGTCCGGCACCGTCCGGGCTGGTGGTGCGCCTCTGCGCCAGCCAGCGCTGCGTGGAGCTGGATGGTGCCAGCGGATCCACGCGCGGTCTGGCGCTGATCCCGGCCGAAGAGCCGCTCTATCTGGCGTTTGGCTTTCAGGGGCAGGGAGCGCTGCCGCCAGGTCTGCGGGTGCTCAGCAGTGAAGTGACCGTAAACTATCGGTAATAATAAAAAACCCGCACAAGGCGGGTTTTTTATCAGCTGCTGTCATTACATCCGTTCGACAGTTTTAATTCCCAGCGTATCCAGCCCCTGTTTCAGGGTCTTCGCGGTGAGCGCCGCCAGCTGCAGGCGGCTGTTGCGTACGGACGCCTCTTCAGCCGCCAGAATCGGGCAGTGCTCATAGAAGCCGGAGAAGAGTCCGGCCAGGTCATACAGATAAGCACACATAACATGCGGCGTACCATCACGCGCAACCTGCGTGATCACCTCTTCAAACTGCAGCAGGCGCGTGGCCAGCAGCGCTTCGCGCTCATCCGTCAGCGTAATCTCACCGCTCAGGGTCTCTGCATCCAGACCCGCTTTACGGAACACTGACAGGACGCGGGTATAGGCATACTGCATATAAGGCGCGGTATTGCCCTCAAATGCCAGCATGTTGTCCCAGTCGAAAATATAATCTGTGGTACGGCTCTTGGAGAGATCGGCATATTTAACCGCGCCGATACCAACAATTTCCGCCAGATCGGCCAGTTCCTGCGGCGACATCTCCGGATTTTTAGCGCTGACCAGCATGTGAGCACGTTCAACGGCTTCATCCAGCAGATCCGCCAGCTTGATGGTGCCGCCGCTGCGGGTTTTAAACGGACGGCCATCTTTGCCCAGCATCATGCCGAAGGCGTGGTGCTCAAGCGGCACGGAGGCTGGCACATAGCCCGCTTTACGTACGATGGTCCATGCCTGCTGCAGGTGCTGATGCTGGCGCGAGTCGATATAGTAGAGCACGCGATCGGCGTGCAGCGTTTCATAACGATATTTCGCGCAGGCGATATCGGTAGTGGTATAGAGATAGCCGCCATCCTTTTTCTGGATGATAACGCCCATCGGCTCGCCTTCCTTGTTTTTATACTCATCAAGGAAAACCACCGTCGCGCCTTCACTGGTGACCGCCAGACCCTTTTCACGCAGGTCAGCGACAATGCCTGGCAGCATATCGTTGTAGAGGCTCTCTCCCATGACATCATTACGCGTCAGGGTGACATTCAGACGGTCATAGACCAGCTGATTCTGACTCATGGTGATATCAACCAGCTTTTTCCACATGACGCGACAATACTCATCGCCGCCCTGCAGCTTGACGACATAGCTGCGCGCGCGCGCGGCGAACGCTTCATCTTCATCGTAAGTACGCTTTGCTTCGCGATAAAATGCTTCCAGATCGGCGAGAGCAATATCGGCGTGATCTTCATTCTGCTGCTTTTCCAGATAGGCGATAAGCATGCCAAACTGCGTACCCCAGTCGCCAACGTGGTTAGCCCGGATCACATTGTGACCCAGAAACTCCAGCGTCCGCACCGCCGCATCGCCGATGATGGTGGAGCGCACGTGGCCCACGTGCATCTCTTTCGCCACGTTAGGTGCCGAGTAGTCGATAACAATGGTTTGCGGTTCAGGTTTGCTGACGCCGAGATCGGGCTGCTGCAGCGCCTGCGCGGCCTGCTGTGCCAGCCACTGGCGATCGAGGAAAATATTGATAAAGCCAGGCCCTGCAATCTCGGTATGACTGGCAATGCCGGTCAGATCCAGATGCTTCACCACCTGTTCAGCCAGCTGACGCGGTGCCTGGCCCAGCCGTTTTGCCGCGCCCATAATGCCGTTCGCCTGATAATCACCAAACTGGACTTTAGCTGACTGACGAACCAGCGGTTCGCAATCGTCGGGCGCACCCGCTGCACGCATCGCCTGACTGACTTTATCGGAAAGAAGAGCCTGAATATTCACCGCGTTACCTTCATATGCTGAAAAGGCCCGTCAGCAGAGGACGAGCCGATACCATCATCCCGCGCTTGTGTCGGGACGGAAAAAAAGAGAGGGGAAGTATACGTGAAATGTTAGGATGCGTCAGCAACAGCAGTCGGCCCGGACTGGTCAGCTGACGGCAAAACCGCGCGCCGATTAACGGCGGCGCGGGTGACGACGAGGATTTTTGACGCTTTTGTCTTCACGTACCTTCCAGTGACGGGAAATGGCGAATCCCGTTAAGGCAATGAGAACCGCGACAACAATGAGCATAGACATAGAGCCGTTCCTTGTGAGGTAGAAACTCAAATTTATAAGAAAGGGGGGTTATCTGCAATTCATTAGCGGCCAAATAAGAGTTATCTCATTGTGTAAAGATTCGTCAATCTAATCATAAGCTTAGCTTGTTTTTATAAAGTTAAGCCTGGCCCTGATTAGGCGAATAATCTGAATGTAAGCCTGTTTTTATCTGGTTTTGGCGGTTTTTATTGACTAAATCGGATGAATCCGAAGGTTTTGTCTGGCTGAAAAAGCTGGCATATTGATTTTAATGATTAATTTCACTGAACAGACGTTGAGGTTTCAGGTAATGAAGCTGGACTTTCCCCCGGAGTTAGACGATTTAACAGAAGATTTTTACCGTTTTGAGCAGGCGCTGCAGGCTTTTGCTGCGCGACTTGGACTTTCACCGCAGGCACAGGAAATTGATCATCTGGCCGTGCGCTGTCATCAGTTTGCTACCGCCGAGCGCTGGAAGCGCGGCTTTTTGCAGATTGGCGAACTCTTTTCAGAAGCGATGATTAACGGTCGCCCGATCTGTCTGTTTAAACTCCGGCAGCCGGTCACGCTGGCAGGGCAGCAGATTGATGTGATTGAGCTGCCCTGGCCGGGCGCGAAGCTCTACCGGCACGAGGGCTGGGAACATATTGAGATCGTCCTGCGCGGTGAGCCGGAAACGCTGGGCATGCGCGCCATGGCGCTGCTCTCTGATGCGGCATTGACGCAGCCCGGCATCTCTTTTAAAACCAGCGCGCCGCAGGGCGATAATGAACGCCTGCCTAATCCTGTGCTGGCCGTCACCGATGGTGAAACCACGATTAAATTTCACCCCTGGCGACTTGAAGAGATTGTCGCCAGCGAGCGCGATTAACGTCGGGCTTCCACCGCTTGCTTCAGGCGCGCTGCCGCTTCCTGCAGGGTGGCGCGCGTGCAGCCAAAATTGAAGCGCACAAAGCGGTCATCGCCAAAATCGCCTCCGGGCGAGAAGCCGAGCCCGTACTGCTCAAAATAGCGCGCCGGGTTTTCACTCTGCAGGCCGCTGGCGTCAATCCAGCCGAGATAGGTCGCGTCCGGCACAACCATATCGAGGCCGGGCAGGGCATCAATGCGGCTCGCCAGCCAGTCGCGGTTTGCGCGCAGATAGGCAATTTGCGCCTGCAGCCACGCATCACCCTCGCGCCACGCCGCCTCGGCGGCAACCAGCGCCAGAATATCCACGCCCGGCACGATCCCCTCACGCACCTGCTTAAAGCGCCGGCGCAACGTATCATCGGGAATAATGGCCATAGAGGCCCCGAGCCCGGCGATATTGAAACTTTTAGAGGGAGAGATAAGCGTTATGCTGCGCTGTGCGGCATCCTCACCCAGCGCGGCAAACGGCGTGTGCTGCACGCCCGGCGTAAGCACCAGATCGGCATGGATCTCATCTGAGCAGACGATAAGATCGTGGCGCTGCGCAAACGCCAGCTGGCGGGAGAGTTCATCGCGCCGGTACACCGTGCCGCCGGGGTTTTGCGGGTTGCACAGCATCAGCAGTCGCTCGTTGCCCGTCATCTCCGCCCGATCGATGTCCATAACCCAGCGATCTTCTGTGCGCTGGAGCGGCAGACTGAGCTGCGCGCGATCGGCCAGTCGGGAAGCGCCGCGAAACGGCGGATAGATGGGCGCAGGCGCTACGGTACGCTCCCCGGCTGCGGTAAAAGCACGCACGGCAATGTTAAGCCCGCTTACGACCCCCGGCAATATTACTATCCATTCCGGCCTGATAATCCAGTTATAGCGCTCCGCCATGCGCTGCACGATAATCTCTGTCAGTCCGGCAGGCGTGACACCGTAACCGAATACGCCGTGTGCGACCCGCTTTTGAATGGCCTCAATAATACAGGGTGGCGAGCGAAAATCGGTATCTGCAATCCAGAGTGGCAGCACATCACGGTCACGATATTTGTGCCATTTAAGACTATCACTGTGACCGCGGTCTATCCGTTGATCAAAATCGAATACCATAGTGCGCTTTCCACGTAAAATGAGTGAGTAACAGACTAACCGAAGCTACCCCCTCTGAGCCAGCAGTCGTGATAAGGAGAAACCGATGACGAAACTGGAAATTTGTTGCTACGGCATTGATTGCGCAGTGACCGCCCAGCGCGCCGGTGCCGATCGCGTAGAGCTTTGCAGCGCCCCGCGCGAGGGCGGGCTGACGCCGTCAGCGGGCATGCTGCAGGCCGCACTGCGCGAGCTGACTATTCCGGTGCATCCCATCATCCGGCCGCGCGGCGGCGATTTCTGCTACTCCCGTCTGGAGTTTGACATCATGAAATCGGATATCGCGCAGATACGCGAATGGGGCTTTCCCGGCGTCGTCGTGGGCGTTCTGGATGAAGATGCGCATATCGATGTGCCGCGTATGCAGCAGATTATGCAACTGAGCGATGGCCTGGCCGTGACATTTCACCGGGCATTTGATCTGTGCCACAGTCCCAGGCGGGCGCTGGAGGTGCTGACCGATCTGGGTGTCGCGCGCATCCTGACGTCAGGCCAGCAGCAGAGTGCAGAAACAGGAATTGCACTACTCAGGGAACTTAATCAATTAAGCACGGGTCCAATCATTATGGCCGGTGCTGGTGTACGCCTGAGCAATCTGCAGAAGTTTCTGGATTGCGGCTTGCAGGAGGTGCACAGCTCAGCCAGTCGCGCCATCGCTTCCCCTATGCGCTATCGCAAAGCGGGTGTTTCGATGTGCGCCGAAGCAGAAACCGATGAATTCAGCCGTTCCTGCGTTGATGGTGATGTAATAGAAGCCATGAAAAGCATGATGCAGATGAACGTTAACCGGGTCGCCTGATCCGCTATCGATTTTGCCGCACAGCACGCCACCAACCCTGACGTGATGTTTGCAAGTACCACGCCCCAGTCATTTGCTGGGGTTTTTTTTATGCCGTTAAAAACGCGCAGGTGAGGCGGCTGCCGGCAAACATAGCCTGGTCTGCGGTTGATTGAGCCCTTTTACATCCGCTATATCCGGCATAATTTTCTTCTCCGCCCGCCATCGGCATAGCGATTTGCCGGAAAAGGTGCTTTGCTTAACTGATGGCTCCATGCGGATAACCCTATGAAATGCCACCTTTGTGCAACGCTGTTGCTGACATGTTTAGCTGCCTGCCCGACGCAGGCGGCCACCGCTCCCTGTCCGCCGCTCAGCCATAACATCAGCAGCAGCAATCTCTGGATCCTGCTGGGCGGCGCGGCAAAAGGCGCGGTGCGGCAGGTTATTGCCGGGGAGTTTGGTAAAGACGTTGATTCCCAGAAACGCGTGCTGGGCCAGTTTGACCGCTGCGGCGACCTGATGGTGGCTGATATCAGCTACGATAAGCGCGAAGGGAATATTGTGCTGAGCATGGAGCAGCATATTGCCCGCGTACAGCGCGGCTGGGTAGCGGAGTACGCCTGGCGGGTTACCGCGATTAAGGCGGGGCGTGAAGAAGTGGTGGATCAGCGACAGGGTACGCTGAGCTGGCGCAAAGGGCCGCAGGGAAACATCATCAGCGCCACCGATAAATTCGTGAATATGGGCAGTGAGGGTTCTGCAGCGATCGCCTATCATTACGACCCGCGACTGCGGGTGCAGAAGAGCGTTACGCGCGGCAGCGATAAACAGAATAATGGTGAAAACCGCTGGCGCTGGAATGCGCAGGATCGGGTGGTTGAGACGCAAAGCGCGCGCAGCCGGGAGATCTGGCGTTACGATAAGCAGTGGCGCGAGCTGGGATTAAGCGGGCTGGCGACCACGCCGGTCAGCACGCTGCACTCTACGGACACCTGCCAGCTCTGGGATGAAGCCGGCAACTGTACGCTGAGTTTTCTGCACGAAAAAGAGGTGTTTGCCAAAGGCACCGTCGAGCGTCATCTTACTTCCGCCTATAAATATCGGTACTGGGACCGGTCAGCGGATGAGCAGTAGCAGGATAATGTCTGACGCGCCGCTTTGTAGGGGCGGCATTTATGCCGCCCTGGTTTCAGGCGCATCGAAACGTATAGCCGCGATATATGATTCGGTCAGGGGCGCATTAATGCGTATAACCGCGGTATATGGTTCGGCCAGGGGCGCATGAATGCGTATAACCGCAGTATATGGTTCGGCCAGGGGCGCATGAATGCGCCCCCTACTTCATGTTGATGCCGTCGCGGCGCGGATTTTCAGGGCTTGCGGGCGACCAGCACGGCGCGCAGCGGCGCGGGGTAACCCTCAACCGTTTTGCTGCTATCGGCCGGATCGAGAAACTCTGCCAGCGACTCGCTGGTCATCCAGCTGGTGCGGCGCTGCTCTTCCACGGACGTGACCGCGTAGTCGGCAATGCGTACATCAACAAAACCGCACTTCTCCAGCCAGCCTTTCAGCGCTGCCGCAGACGGAATAAAGTAGACGTTGCGCATCTGCGCATAGCGCTCACCCGGTACCAGGACAGCGTTTTCATCGCCCTCAATCACCAGCGTCTCCAGCACCAGCTCACCCTCGCTCACCAGCTGATTTTTCAGCTGCAGCAGATGATCGAGCGGTGAACGGCGGTGGTAGAGCACGCCCATTGAGAATACGGTATCAAACGCCTGCAGCGCGGGCAGCTGTTCAATGCCGAGCGGCAGCAGATGCGCGCGGCGATCGTCACCCAGCAGCTTACGTACCGCTTCGAACTGGCAGAGAAACAGCTGCATCGGGTCGATGCCCACCACCATCTGCGCGCCAGCGCCCAGCATACGCCACATGTGATAGCCGCTGCCGCAGCCAACGTCCAGAATCGTCCGCCCGGCGAGCGTAGAGATATGGGGTAACACCCGATCCCATTTCCAGTCAGAGCGCCATTCCGTGTCGATCTCCGTGCCGTAAAGCGCATAGGGGCCTTTACGCCACGGCATCAGATTACGCAGCAGCTTTTCGATACCGGCGCGCTGGCGATCGGTCAGATCGTCACGCTGCGCGCTGACGCTGTGTACCAGATCCAGCGTTTGTGGCGTCAGCAGCGGCAGATACTCCACCGCTTTTTCCCAGTTGCGAAAATGTCCGTGCAGATTGTCACGCTGCCAGGCCGCGATTTGCGCCGGCAGCACTTCCAGCCAGCTCGCCAGCGGGCCGGTGGCGATTTGCTGATAAAAACGGCCAAAGTCGATCATTTCAGCGCCACCAGTGAACCGAAGTTGAAGCACTGGAACCAGAGCTCTGCATGGGCAAAGCCCGCCGCTTTAAGGCGGGCTTTGTGCGTTTCCACGCTGTCGGTCAGCATGACATTCTCCAGCATGCTGCGCTTCTGGCTAATCTCCAGTTCGCTATAGCCGTTGGCACGCTTGAAATCGTGATGCATGTTAAACAGCAGTTCGCCAACCTCAGCATCTTCAAAGCTGAACTTTTCTGACAGCACCAGGGCGCCACCGGGATTCAGGCCGCCGGCAATTTTTTCCAGCAGCGCAATGCGGGCGTCAGGCGCCAGAAACTGCAGCGTAAAGTTGAGCACCACCAGCGAAGCGTTCTCAATTTCGATATCGCGGATATCAGCCTCCAGCACCTGTACCGGCGTATCGGCACGAAAGGCGTCGATATGGCGGCGGCAGCGCTCAACCATCGCCGGCGAATTATCCACGGCAATAATCTGGCAGCCGGGTACGCGGATGTTACGGCGCACCGAAAGAGTGGCGGCTCCCAGTGAACACCCGAGGTCATATACCTGGCTGTCGGGCTGTACAAAGCGTTCTGCCAGCATGCCAATCATTGAAATAATGTTGGAGTAGCCGGGCACCGAGCGCTGAATCATATCGGGGAAGACTTCAGCCACGCGCTCGTCAAAGGTCCAGTCACCCAGCTTATCGATAGGTGCGGAAAATAGCGTATCGCGGTCAGACATAATGGAAAATCCGAAGAGAAAAACGGAAAGGGCGCTATTCTGGCAGAAAGTCGCCTCTGCTGCACCCGTTTCCCTGCTCAGAACAGCGCGCTCTGCTGCGGCCACGCTGGCAGGTCGCGCAGACCGGGTTCCAGCGCCTGCAGCTGTGGCCAGAGCGCCTGCACCAGCGGAAACACCTCTCCCATATCCGGCGTATGAATAAACAGCAACGGATCGCTCTCTGTCTGCCACGCTGCCAGCTTGCTGCGCCACGGCGGAAAGAGGGCTTCGCTCTCTGCCACGCTATCGCTGCCGATAAACCGCACCATCGGCTGAGTGCCGGTGCGCACCGCATGCGGCGGCACGCGCGGTTTTTTCGCCCGCGCGTCGATAGCGGCAGCCGATTGTGAGGCAGAAGCGTGCACCGGCCGGCTGTCGAGTACCACGCGGTTAACGCCGCGCGCGTGCAGGCCACGGTTTAACTGGCGCTCCGCCTCGCCCCGGGCAAAAAATGCCTGATGACGCACTTCAACGCCATAGCTGAAGCTGCGCGGCAGGCTATCCAGAAAGCGCCACAGATCGTCAAGCTGTGCCGGTGAAAAACTGGCGGGCAGCTGCAGCCAGTATTGCCCCAGGCGCGTGCTGAGCGGATCCAGCAGGCGAAAAAAATCGCTGACTAAATCATCACAATTGCGCAGCGCCGCCTGATGAGAGATGGTGGCGGGAAATTTAAAGCAGAAGCGGAAATCGTCATGCGTCATGTCGCGCCAGCGCTGCACCACCTCAGGTTTTGGCAGCGCATAGAGCGTCGTATTTCCTTCTACGCAGCTAAACAGACGCGCATAATCTTCCAGCGTGTGCAGACCAAACTGTTTCCACTGCGGGTGATGCCATTGTGGTAAACCAATACGAAGCGTCAAAACAGACTCCGGATGCCGGTTAAAAGAGAAAGCGGGCAGAGGATAGCGCATAAATGCCGATGAATTAGCTGCTTTGCAGCAGCTCTACTTATCCTGCCTGGCTTTTTCCATTATAATAGCTGCCTTTTTTGCGGCAGCATCTTCAGAGGTTACGCGCCCTGATGCTGCCTGGCAGCAGCGGCGAAGTTAAAAGGATACGTTATGCGTACAGAATATTGCGGACAGCTCAACCTGTCTCATGTGGGTCAGCAAGTTACTCTCTGCGGCTGGGTTAATCGCCGTCGCGATCTCGGCAGCCTGATTTTTATCGATATGCGTGACCGCGAAGGGATCGCTCAGGTGTTTTTTGATGCCGATTATCAGGAGGCTTTTCAGCTGGCGTCTGAGCTGCGCAACGAATTCTGCATCCAGATCACCGGTACGGTGCGCGCGCGCGAAGAGAAAAACCGCAACAGCGATATGGCGACCGGCGATATCGAAGTGTTTGCACATGCGCTGACCATCATTAATCGCGCGGAGCCGCTGCCGCTGGACTCCAACCAGGTCAATAGCGAAGAAGCGCGTCTGACCTATCGTTACCTCGATCTGCGTCGTCCGGAGATGGCACAGCGCCTGAAAACGCGCGCCAGAATCACCAGCTTTGTTCGCCGCTTTATGGACAGTGAAGGTTTCCTGGATATTGAAACGCCGATGCTGACCAAAGCAACGCCGGAAGGCGCGCGCGACTATCTGGTGCCAAGCCGCGTGCATAAAGGCAAGTTCTATGCGCTGCCGCAGTCGCCACAGCTGTTTAAGCAGCTGCTGATGATGTCCGGCTTCGATCGCTACTATCAGATTGTAAAATGCTTCCGTGATGAAGATCTACGTGCCGATCGCCAGCCTGAATTTACGCAAATCGACGTTGAAACCTCCTTTATGAGCGCGGAAGAGGTGCGGGAGAAGATGGAGCGCCTGATCCGCGAGCTCTGGCTTGAGATCAAAGGCGTTGATCTGGGTGATTTCCCGCTGATGACGTTTGCAGAAGCGATGAACCGCTACGGCTCTGATAAACCCGATCTGCGTAACCCGATGGAACTGGTGGACGTTGCCGACCTGCTGAAGAACGTCGAGTTTCAGGTCTTTGCCGGACCGGCTAACGACGCCAAAGGACGGGTTGCTGCGCTGCGCGTGCCGGGCGGTGCGACGCTGACGCGTAAGCAGATTGATGAATATACGAAGTTTGTTGAGATTTATGGTGCACGTGGCCTGGCATGGATGAAAATCAACGCCCGCGCCAGTGGCGCTGAAGGCGTGCAGAGTCCGGTGGCTAAATTCCTGACGCCTGAGATTGTGGAAGCAATTCTGGATCGCACCGGCGCACAGGATGGCGATCTGATCTTCTTTGGTGCCGATCGCGCTAAAGTTGTGGCAGATGCGCTGGGTGCACTGCGCCTGAAAGCTGGCCGCGACCTGCAGATCACCGACGAGAAAGCCTGGGCACCGCTCTGGGTCATCGACTTTCCGATGTTTGAAGAGGATGACGAAGGCGGGCTGGCAGCGATGCACCATCCGTTTACCTCACCTAAATCGCTTACGGCGGAGCAGCTGGCAGCTGAGCCGACGCAGGCAGTGGCTAACGCCTACGATATGGTGATTAACGGCTACGAAGTGGGTGGCGGCTCTGTGCGTATCCACAACGGGGCGATGCAGCAGACCGTGTTCAGCATTCTCGGCATTACGGCTGAAGAACAGCAGGAGAAGTTTGGCTTCCTGCTGAACGCGCTCAAATATGGTACGCCGCCGCACGCCGGTCTGGCGTTTGGCCTCGATCGTCTGACTATGCTGCTCACCGGCACCGATAATATTCGTGACGTGATCGCTTTCCCGAAAACCACGGCGGCAGCCTGTATGATGACGGAAGCACCAAGCCTGGCAAATCCAGCTGCGCTGAGCGATCTGGGCATTCAGGTTGTCGCGAAGAAAGAAAAGCCAGAGCAGCAGTAATGGGCTTTAAACATCCGGTATCGGTGCTGGTGGTGATCTTTGCGCGAGATACCGGCCGGGTGTTGATGCTGCAGCGGCGCGATGATCCCTGCTTCTGGCAGTCGGTCACCGGCAGTCTGGAGCCGGGTGAAACGCCGGCTCAGGCTGCAGGACGCGAAGTGGCGGAAGAGCTGGCGATCGATATCTGTGCCGAAGGGCTGCAGCTTGAAGATTGCCAGCGGCAGATTGAATTTGAGATCTTCCCCCATTTTCGTCACCGCTATGCGCCAGACATAACGCATAATCGCGAGCACTGGTTCCGGCTGGCGCTGCCGGGTGAACGGATGCCGCCGCTGAGCGAGCATCTGGCTGCCCGCTGGCTGATCGCTGAAGAGGCTGCGGCGTTAACCAAATCCTGGAGCAATCGCCAGGCGATTGAAGAGTTTATCTGAGCGAGCGCCGCCGCGTGTTTTCCGGTGGCGACCAGGGTAAATTCCACACATTCGACGAAGCGTATTCCCTTCGTCCAACTATCGTGTGCTGTTTTATCAAACCGCACCGCTAACATTGAGCAGTCAGGCGTTATCGGCGCAGCGCAATTGTTCACCGTCAGCGCCGCCACCGCCGCGCAGATCTCTGCGTGCGGATGGCGCGGATGCTGCCGGGGATAAGAGCGCAGGCAAGATAGCCTGCACCCTGTAAAAGATCGGAGAAAATGTAAGATGGCTGGTCACAGTAAATGGGCGAACACAAAACATCGTAAGGCGGCGCAGGACGCCAAGCGCGGCAAGATCTTCACTAAAATCATTCGCGAGCTGGTTACTGCCGCGAAGCTGGGCGGCGGCGATGCAGGTTCCAACCCGCGTCTGCGCGCAGCGATGGATAAAGCGCTCTCAAATAACATGACGCGCGACACCATGAACCGCGCCATTGCACGCGGCGTCGGCGGCGAAGATGATTCCAATATGGAAACCATCATTTATGAAGGCTACGGTCCGGGCGGCTCTGCGGTAATGATTGAATGCCTGAGTGACAACCGTAACCGTACCGTCGGGGAAGTGCGCCACGCCTTTACCAAAACCGGCGGTAATCTGGGCACTGATGGCTCTGTCTCCTACCTCTTCAGCAAAAAAGGGGTGATCTCCTTTGCTCCGGGTCAGGATGAAGATGCGGTGATGGAAGCGGCACTGGAAGCGGGTGCGGAAGATGTGGTGAGCTATGATGACGGCGCCATCGATGTCTTCACGGCATGGGAAGAGCTGGGCAACGTGCGCGATACGCTGGAAGCGGGCGGCCTGAAAGCTGACAGCGCTGAAGTCTCCATGATCCCGTCAACCAAAGCGGAACTGGATGCGGAAACGGCACCAAAACTGCTGCGGCTGATTGATATGCTGGAAGATTGCGACGACGTGCAGGAGGTTTATCACAACGGTGAGATCTCTGACGAGGTGGCGGAAACGCTGTAATGGCGTGGTTATTTTTCCGGCAACCGGAGGCGTGCTGTGGCGATTATTCTCGGGATTGACCCCGGCTCGCGCATTACCGGCTACGGCGTTATCCGTCAGACCGGCCGTCAGCTGAGCTACCTGGGCAGCGGCTGTATCCGCACCAACGTGACCGATTTACCGGGACGCCTGAAGCTGATTTATGCCGGCGTCTGCGAAATCATCACGCAGTTTTCGCCTGACTACTTTGCGATTGAGCAGGTATTTATGGCGAAAAATGCGGATTCGGCACTGAAACTTGGCCAGGCCCGCGGCGCAGCGATTGTGGCCGCGGTCAATGCTGATTTGCCGGTGTTTGAATATGCGGCGCGGCAGGTCAAACAGACGGTTACCGGGACCGGCGGGGCGGAGAAGAGCCAGGTGCAGCACATGGTTCGTACGCTGCTGAAACTGCCGGCTAACCCGCAGGCGGATGCGGCAGATGCGCTGGCTATCGCCATCACCCACTGCCACGTGAGCCAGAATGCGGCGCGCATGAGCGACAGTAAACTGGTCATGACGCGCGGGCGGCTGCGCTCGGGTTAATCTGCCATCAGACGCGCTAACAGGCTGGATATGCATCCAGCCTTTTTTATGTTATACATAGCCGCTATCACACCGCCAGCGGCTGCGCTGGTCACAGGGAATACCCTGCACCGCTTACTCACAGATTAAGGAATTGCTCAGGTGATTGGTCGTTTACGAGGCAACATTCTGGAAAAACAGCCGCCGCTGGTGCTGCTTGAAGCGCACGGCGTCGGTTATGAAGTGCATATGCCAATGACCTGCTTCTACGAGCTGCCGGAGATCGCCCAGGAGGCGGTCATTTTCACTCATTTCGTGGTGCGTGAAGATGCCCAGCTGCTGTTTGGTTTCAACAGCAAACAGGAGCGCGCGCTCTTTCGCGAGCTGATCAAAGTCAACGGCGTTGGCCCCAAGCTGGCGCTGGCGATCCTCTCGGGCATGTCAGCGCAGCAGTTTGTGACCGCCGTTGAGCGCGAAGAGGTCGCCTCGCTGGTGAAGCTGCCGGGTGTCGGCAAAAAAACCGCTGAGCGCCTGGTGGTTGAGATGAAAGATCGCTTTAAAGGCATGCATGGCGACCTCTTTGGCGGCGACTCAGCCTTCACGCTGACGACCCCAGCGGCCGCGCCGGAGAGCAACGACGCTGAAGCAGAAGCGGCGGCTGCGCTGGTGGCGCTGGGATATAAACCGCAGGAAGCCAGCCGCATGATCAGCAAAGTGGGCAAACCTGACGCAGACTGCGAAACCCTGATCCGCGAAGCGCTGCGTGCAGCTATCTGAGGTAACACATGATTGAAGCCGATCGCCTGGTCTCGGGCAGTTCATATAATGAAGAAGAGAGCCTGGATCGTGCTATTCGCCCGAAGCTGCTCGCGGAGTATGTCGGTCAGCCGCAGGTGCGCGAACAGATGGAGATCTTTATCCAGGCGGCAAAGCTGCGCGGCGATGCACTTGACCATCTGCTGATTTTCGGCCCGCCGGGACTGGGAAAAACCACGCTGGCGAATATCGTGGCGAATGAGATGGGCGTTAATCTGCGCACGACGTCAGGGCCGGTGCTGGAGAAAGCAGGCGATCTGGCGGCGATGCTCACCAATCTCGAACCGCACGACGTTCTGTTTATTGATGAGATCCACCGTCTCTCCCCGGTAGTGGAAGAGGTGCTCTATCCGGCAATGGAAGATTATCAGCTGGATATCATGATCGGTGAGGGGCCGGCCGCCCGCTCAATCAAGCTTGATCTGCCGCCGTTTACCCTGATTGGCGCGACGACGCGCGCCGGGTCGCTGACCTCACCGCTGCGCGATCGTTTCGGCATTGTCCAGCGGCTTGAGTTCTATAACGTGCCGGATCTGCAGCACATTGTCAGCCGCAGCGCGGCCTGTCTCGGCCTGACGCTGAGTGAAGAGGGTGCACTGGAAGTGGCCCGCCGCGCACGTGGTACCCCGCGTATCGCCAATCGCCTGCTGCGCCGCGTGCGTGATTTTGCCGATGTCCGTGCCGCAGGCAACATGAGCGGTGACGTGGCGGCCAGCGCGCTGGATATGCTGAATGTCGATACGCAGGGCTTTGATTACATGGACCGCAAGCTGCTGCTGGCGATTATCGATAAGTTTATGGGTGGCCCTGTAGGGCTGGATAACCTGGCGGCGGCAATAGGCGAAGAGCGCGAAACGATCGAGGATGTCATAGAGCCTTTCCTGATCCAGCAGGGGTTTATTCAGCGTACGCCGCGCGGCCGTATGGCCACGCAGCACGCTTACCGGCACTTTGATATCGTGCGCGAAGAGTAGGGTTGAGCGCGCTGGCAGACAAAAAACGGGCACCTCAGGTGCCCGTTTTGCATCGCGAAAACGGAGGGCTCAGACTGCCGGTTTTTTTATCATGCTGAGTATAAACAGCACGGCGGCGCAGAGCACGACGGAGGGGCCGGCAGGAGTATCATAGGTGGCGGAGAACGTCAGGCCACCGGTCACGGCGATCAGTCCGGCGAGCGTTGCATAGCCCGCCATCTGTTCCGGAGAGCGCGAAAAGCGGCGCGCCGTTGCGGCAGGGATAATCAGCAGTGAGGTAATAATCAGCGCGCCGACAAACTTCATTGCGACGCCAATCGTCAGGGCGGTCACCAGCATCAGCATCAGCCGGGTACGCTGAATATTCACGCCGTCAACCTGCGCCAGCTCCGGACTGATGGTCATAGAGAGCAGGGCGCGCCACTGCCACGCCATCACCGCCAGTACAATGGCAACGCCACCGCCCATCAGCCAGAGATCGTCCGGCGTAATCGCCAGCAGGTCACCAAACAGGTAGGCCATAAGATCAACGCGGACTCCCTGCATCAGACTGACCACGACCAGACCAAGCGAAAGCGCGCTGTGCGCCATGATCCCTAACAGCGTATCAATGGCCAGATGCGGGCGACGTTCCAGCCATACCAGGCCGAGCGCCAGACAGATTGTCACCAGGATAACCGCGTAGTAAGGGTTAACGTTCAGCAGCAGGCCAAAAGCCACGCCCAGCAGCGAGGCGTGCGCCAGGGTATCGCCAAAGTAGGACATGCGGCGCCAGACCACAAATGAGCCGAGCGGTCCGGCCGCCAGCGCCAGCAGCGCGCCGCCGAGCCAGCCGGGAAGTAATAATTCAATCATGACGGGCTGTTTCCTTTGCGTAAAACGATACGTCCCTGTAAATCGTGACGATGGTTGTGCTGATGCCGGTAAATGGCCAGCTGCTGTGCGCCGCGCGGACCAAACATGGCGATAAACTCAGGATGCTGCGACACCGCTTCCGGCGTACCGGAACAGCAAATATGGTGGTTAAGGCACAGCACTTCGTCGGTTTTCGCCATCACCAGATGCAGATCGTGCGAGACCATCAGCACGCCGCAGTTAAGTTCGCGCCGCAGCTGATCGATTAAATCGTAAAGCGCCACCTGACCGTTTACATCAACGCCCTGGGTCGGTTCATCCAGCACCAGCAGCTGCGGCTGGTTCAGCAGGGCGCGCGCCAGTAATACGCGCTGCGTTTCACCACCGGAGAGTTTCTGCAGCGGCGCCTGCAGCAGATGCCCGGCCTGTACGCGCTTCAGCGCCGGCAGGATATCGGCACGCCTGCTGCCGCCTGTCAGACGCATAAAGCGTTCTACGGTAACCGGCAGCGTGGGATCGATATGCAATTTTTGCGGCACGTAGCCAATACGCAGCCCCGGCGCGCGCTGTACGCTGCCGCGGTCCGGCGTCAGCAGACCTAAAACTGTTCGCACCAGCGTTGACTTGCCGGCGCCGTTAGGGCCCAGCAGGGTCAGAATTTTACCAGGCTGAAGCGTCAGCGAGATACCTGCCAGCACACGGCGCTGAGCAAAGGTCACTGAAATATCATCAAGTGTAACAAGTGAAGACATATAATTTACAGGTTGCATTGAAATTAGAATGTTATAATATCACATTCCATCACCCAGTCACGATGGAATGACGCATTATGTTACACAATAAGCAGCGCCTGTTTTTTAGCCTTTCTGCCACCGCCGTTTTAGCCGCGCTTGCGCTTCCGGCCCACTCAGCGGTCGTCGCGTCAATCAAACCGTTAGGATTTATCGCAGCTGCGATCTCAGAAGGCATTACGCCGGTTGAAGTATTGCTGCCGGATGGCGCCTCGGAACACGATTACGCACTCCGTCCTTCTGATGTAAAACGCATTAAAAACGCGGACTTAGTTATCTGGGTCGGGCCTGAAATGGAGGCTTTCCTGACCAAACCTGCCGCCGCTCTGCCCGCCAGCAGGAACCTGGAAATCGCCGCGCTGCCGGCGGTGAAATCTCAGCTGATTCGGGGCGGAGAAGATGAGGATGAGCACGAAGAAGGGCACGCCTCAGATAAGTCTGAAGATCAGGACTCCTCTCATACTCACCATCATCACGGCGAATATAACATGCACCTGTGGATGTCACCGAAGATTGCACAAGAATCCGCTGTTGCAATCCACGGAAAATTATTGGAACTTATGCCCGAAAGCAAAGCCAAACTTGACGCCAATCTGCAGCAGTTTGAAGCAGCACTGGCCGAGACGGACAAACACATTGGCGCGCAGCTTGCGCCGGTGCGGAACAAGGGTTATTTCGTTTTTCACGACGCGTATAGCTATTTTGAGAAACACTACGGTTTGTCTCCCGCGGGACATTTTACCGTCAATCCTGAAATCCAGCCTGGCGCTCAGCGTTTACATCAAATACGAACACAGTTGGTTGAGCAAAAAGCCGTATGCGTTTTTGCTGAGCCACAATTCAGGCCGGCGGTCATCGATGCCGTGTCACGTGGCACCAGCGTACGCAAAGGCACGCTGGATCCATTAGGCATGGGGATCAGCTTAACCAAAGACAGTTATGTGAAATTCCTCTCACAGCTGTCGAGCCAGTATGCGAGCTGCCTGAATGGAGCATAGAGGAAAAGATAAAAGTGCAGCAGATAGCCCGCTCTGTCGCCCTCGCATTTAATAATTTGCCGCGCCCCCACCGCGTTATGCTGGGGTCATTAACCGTTGTCACACTGGCCGTCGCTGTCTGGCGGCCGTATGTCTATCATCCCCATGACGTTGCGCCGATTGTCAAAGAGATTGCGCTGGATAAAAACGCATTGCGCACTCTGCTGCCGGAAGCCAGCGAGCCTATCGATCAAACCACGGCCGAACCTGAAGAGGATTTGCCGGCGGACGACATCGACAAAGATGTACCTGACAATCCCGATCAGCATGACTACACCATTTCATCTGGCGATACATTAAGCAGCGCGCTGAATCAGTATGGCATCGATCTCAGCGACATCAATGCGCTGGTTGCCAGTGATAAAGCGCTGCGCAATCTGCAGGTGGGCCAGCAGCTGAGCTGGACGCTGGATGCAGAAGGGCAGCTGCAGGCGTTTAGCTGGGAAATTAACCGCCGTGAAACCCGTACCTATGCGCGTCAGCCAAATGGCAGCTTCAGCATGCAGCAGGAGATGCAGAAAGGCGAATGGCAAAACAGCGTGCTGAAAGGGGAAGTGCGCGGCAGCTTTGCTGCCAGTGCGCAGCGTGCCGGTCTGAGCAGCGCTGAAACCAGCAACGTCATTAAAGCGATGCAGTGGCAGATGGATTTTCGCAAACTGCGTTCGGGCGATGAGTTCAGCGTGCTGATGTCGCGCGAGATGCTGGATGGCAAAAGTGCCCAGAGCCAGCTGCTGGGCGTGCGCGTGCGCAGCGGTGGCAAAGATTACTACGCCTTCCGCGCGGAAGATGGCAAGTTCTACGATCGCAGCGGTTCGGGTCTGGCGCGGGGCTTTATGCGCTTTCCAACGGTTAAGCAGTATCGCGTCTCTTCAAACTTTAATCCGCGCCGCCTCAACCCGGTAACCGGGCGCATCTCACCGCATAAAGGCGTCGACTTTGCGCTGCCGGTGGGGACGCCGGTGCTGGCCGTCGGCGATGGCGAAGTGGTGGTGGCTAAAAACGGCGGGGCTGCGGGCAACTACGTGGCGATTCGGCACGGCCGCCAGTATATGACGCGCTATATGCACCTGAGCCGTGCGCTGGTAAAACCGGGGCAGAAAGTTAAACGCGGCGATCGCATCGCGCTCTCGGGTAATACCGGGCGCTCAACCGGTCCTCACCTGCATTACGAAGTATGGATTAATAATCAGGCTGTTAACCCGCTGACGGCGAAAATGCCGCGTATGGAAGGGCTGACCGGGAAAGATCGCAGTACCTACCTTGCACAGGTTAAAACCTGGCTGCCGCAGCTGGCGCTGTAAAAGTCCGGCGGCGAATAAACGTAAAACCGACGATTAATTCGTCGGTTTTTTGCTTTCAGGCGCGTGAAGATTGCAAAAATAGCTGCCGTCACTATTATTGAGCCGTCATTGTCAGAGGCGAGTGCATGGAAACCCGAAAAAAAAATAACAGCGAGTTTATTCCCGTTTTTCAACGTTCTTTTTTAAAACCTAAATACTGGGGAAGCTGGCTGGCGGTTGGTGCGCTGGCGGGCATGGCAATGCTGCCGCCACGCCTGCGCGATCCGGTACTGGGTAGCTTAGGCACCTTTGCCGGTAAGCTGGCAAAAAGTGCGCGACGTCGTGCGCTGATCAATCTCTATTACTGCTTGCCGGAACTGAGTGAAGCGCAGCGCGAAGAGATTGCTGACCGCATGTTTGCTACCGCGCCGCAGGCGATGGCGATGATGGCAGAACTCGGCATGCGCAACCCGGAGCGGGTGCGCCAGCGGGTAGAGTGGCACGGCCGTGAAATTATTACTGACTTACAGAACAACAATGAGAATGTGATCTTCCTGGTGCCGCACGGCTGGGGCGTGGATATCCCCGCCATGCTGCTGGCGTCGGAAGGGCAGAAGATGGCAGCGATGTTTCACAATCAGAGCGATCCGTTAATGGATTATCTGTGGAACACCGTACGCCGCCGGTTTGGTGGCCGTATGCATGCGCGCAACGACGGGATTAAGCCCTTTATCGCCTCAGTGCGTCAGGGCTACTACGGCTACTATCTGCCGGATCAGGATCACGGTGCTGAGCACAGCGAGTTTGTCGATTTCTTTGCAACCTACAAAGCGACGCTGCCGGCAGTGGGACGACTGATGAAAGTCTGCCGGGCGCGGGTAGTGCCGCTATTTCCGGTATACAACAGTAAAACGCACCGTCTGGAGATCTACGTGCGGCCGCCGATGGACGATCTGCTGGATGCGGATGACACCACGCTGGCACGCCGGATGAATGAAGAAGTGGAAATTTTTGTGCGGCCGCATCCGGAGCAATATACCTGGATCCTGAAGCTGCTGAAAACGCGTAAAGAGGGGGATATCGAGCCCTACCGGCGTAAAGATCTCTATCCGCGTAAGTAATTCTGTATGCTGCCGCTACCCTCTAGTGCGTAGCGGCAGCGCACGGTTATACGACCTCTTCGACCCTGCTCAGTCGTCTGCGCTCACGCAGAAACAGCGTAACCAGCACAAACCACAGCAGACCCGCAGCAAAATTCAGCGTACTGAACCACGGCGTACCGCCGTGAAAATAGCCCGCTTTAGCCAGCTCAATGCCCGCTGCCAGCGTCAGGATGCTGATCATTCCCAGCATGGCGGCAATACTGCCTTTGCCTTCACTGCTGGCGTAAAGCGTCAGGCGATAGAGACCGGCATTCACCATGCCAGCCCCGAACGCGTAGAGACTGAGTCCGGCGGTTAACAGCAGGTAGGTGTGGCTGTTCATCAGGTTGGCAATCAGCGCTATGCCGAGTCCGATTAAGATGGGCCAGGCGGCCAGTTTTACCGGCTGTTCAATCGGTACGCGGCCTGCCAGTTTGCCCAGCGTCAGATTGCCGGCAATCATAGCCAGAAACACCGGCAGCTGGAGCAGGGCATAATGCATGCGCGACAGGCCCTCATCGTGCATGAGTATCACCGGTGACAGCGCCACCCACGTCAGAATGGGAATAAACACCAGGCCGATAGCAAAGGAACCGTACATCACCTGTTTATCGCGCGCCAGCCGGCCATAGCCGCGCGCCAGCACCGGCAGCGCTACGGAGCGACTGCGATCGCCTGCCGTCTCCGGCATGATGCGCCACAGTAAAACAAACGCTATCACGCTGCAGATCGCAAACAGCCAGAACATACTGCGCCAGCTACCCGCGGTGAGCCATGCCGCCCCGGCCAGCGGACCGGCCAGCGGCGCCAGCAGCGCCACATTCGCCATCAGGGCCATTACCCGCACCGCGAGCGCCTCTTCAAACGCTTCCTGTACCGCCGCATAGCTGACGGCGCCAATAAAGCAGAGGCTGATGCCCTGAACGAAGCGCAGCGTGACAAACTGCTCTATCGTGCTGACCCAGGTGGTAAGGATGCAGGCCAGCACAAAAAACAGGATGCCGGAGAGCAGCACCGGACGCCGGCCATACTTATCTGATAGCGGGCCCAGCAGCCACTGCAGCACCACGCCGCCCATCAGATAGGCAGTCAGAGAGGTGGAGACCCACTGCGGGCCGACGGCAAACTCCTGCGTGACCAGCAGCATGCCGGGCTGGATCATGTCATGAGCGATATAAGTAGCGAACTCAAACAGGACCAGCGCCAGTGGAAACAGCAGCGTACGTCCGGTTAAGCGGGCAATAGGTTGGTAGCGGGCCATCAAGCCTCCCTGAAAATGCAAAATAAAACGCGACCGCCAGAGCAGTCGCGTTTGTCCATTTTTACAGCCGCTACGCGTAACGCGTCGGCGTTAGTCGACGCGCAGCACGCGGCTGGTGTTGGTAGTACCGGTTGCGCCCATCACATCGCCCTGGGTGACAATCACCAGGTCGCCGGAGACGAGGAAACCTTTATCGCGCAGCAGATTTACCGCGTCGTAGGCGGCAGCCACACCGTCGTTGTTGCTGTCAAAATAGACCGGCGTCACGCCGCGATAGAGAGCGGTCAGGTTCAGCGTACGCTCATGGCGCGACATCGCAAAAATCGGCAGACCTGACGTGATACGTGACGTCATCAGCGCGGTACGGCCTGATTCGGTCATGGTAATAATGGCAGAAACACCCTGCAGATGGTTTGCCGCATACATAGCTGACATCGCGATCGCTTCTTCGACGTTATCAAACTGTACGTCCAGGCGATGTTTGGAGACGTTTACGCTTGGGATCTTTTCAGCGCCGAGGCAGACTTTCGCCATCGCAGAAACGGTTTCCGCCGGATATTGCCCGGCTGCGGTTTCCGCTGACAGCATCACGGCGTCAGTACCATCCAGCACGGCGTTGGCCACATCCATGACTTCCGCACGGGTTGGCATGGGATTGGTGATCATCGACTCCATCATCTGCGTGGCGGTAATGATGGTGCGGTTCAGCTGACGGGCGCGACGGATCAGCGCTTTCTGAATACCAACCAGTTCCGGATCGCCGATTTCAACGCCCAGATCGCCGCGCGCTACCATGACAACGTCAGACGCGAGGATAATATCATCCATTGCTTCCTGTGTCGCAACCGCTTCTGCGCGCTCCACTTTGGCCACCAGCTTTGCATCACAGCCGGCGTCGCGAGCCAGACGACGGGCGTAGTTCATATCTTCGCCATTGCGCGGGAATGACACCGCCAGATAATCAACGCCGATTTTTGCCGCCGTGACGATATCCAGCTTATCTTTTTCGGTCAGCGCTTCGGCAGACAGGCCGCCGCCCAGCTTGTTGATACCTTTGTTATTAGAGAGCGGACCGCCGACGGTAACTTCAGTGAAAACTTTCACATCCTGCACCTCCAGCACCTTCAGCTGTACGCGACCATCATCGAGCAGCAGAATATCGCCCGGCACGACATCTTCCGGCAATCCTTTGTAATCGATGCCGACTTTTTCTTTGTCGCCTTCACCTTTGCTCAGGTTCGCATCAAGCAGAAAACGATCGCCGACGCTGAGAAATACTTTCCCTTCTTTAAACGTAGAGACGCGGATTTTTGGCCCCTGCAGGTCGCCGAGAATCGCCACGTGACGCCCCAGCTTGGCGGCTATCTGACGTACGCGATCGGCGCGCTGCTGGTGATCTTCGGGCGTGCCGTGGGAGAAATTAAGGCGTACTACGTTAGCGCCCGCCGCGATGATTTTTTCAAGGTTATTGTCGCGGTCGGTAGCCGGGCCGAGGGTAGTAACAATCTTGGTTCTTCTGAGACGACGTGACGGGGATTTTGAGATGAAAGCTGTAGGGCTGGTCATTCGGTGATCCTTTTATTCTATCTGATTGATTGGCATTAAATTTACAATGCGCGTGTCTCTGTTTGGCTATTGATACTGCTTCCAGGGTGTTGACGCAAAAGGGCTTGAAGTATTAACGCCAGGTAAACGCTTACACCTAAGGTACACCAAATGTCTGACCCTGTTAAGATGGGGCTGCTTTGTCAAAGTGCGGAGTGATTCACCACGCGAAAACGCGGCACAGAATAACCCCGCTTTTGCTTTCGCATTTTTAGCATCGGCGATAACACGGCTGCGCAGCAGCGCTAAAATGCGCCTGAACGGCACCACACTGACATGAAAGCGCTTACATCATCATGGTTTGGTAAAAGTCTGCTCTGTGAAGCACGCCTTCGCGCAGCGGCAGATAAATGCGAAGCTGAATTCTTTGTCATACTTCTGCAGGCCCCGTCTGTAATGACTGACGTCAACCCTGGTGGCCTGTTGGTTACGCGACGTCGCGATGAACAGCGGGACGCTCGCTTGTCCTGGCGCGGCGAAAAAAGTACATTGTGCCGTAAGAACATGACAATAAAGGTCCGGGATGGTGAGGATGCACATCCGGGAGATCCTGCAACGAGGAGAGGAAAATGGCGGTAACACAAACAGCCCAGGCATGCGATCTGGTGATTTTCGGTGCCAAAGGCGATCTTGCACGCCGTAAACTGTTGCCTTCGCTGTATCAGCTGGAGAAAGCTGGTCAGATTCACGAAACCACCCGTATTATCGGAGTAGGACGTGCGGAGTGGGATAAAGCGGCTTATACCAAAGTGGTACGCGAGGCGCTGGAAACCTTCATGAAAGAGAAGATTGATGAAGCGCTGTGGGATAAGCTCAGCGGCCGTCTCGACTTCTGTAACCTCGATGTGAACGATACAACGCATTTCACCAAACTGGGTAAAATGCTCGATCAAAAAGAGCGCGTAACCATTAACTACTTTGCTATGCCGCCGAGCACGTTCGGTGCCATTTGTGAAGGGCTTGGCGCGGCGAAGCTGAACGCAAAACCTGCCCGCGTGGTAATGGAAAAGCCGCTGGGTACCTCGCTGGAAACCTCGCGTGAAATCAACGACAGCGTGGGTAAATTCTTTGACGAGAGCCAGGTCTTCCGTATTGACCATTACCTGGGCAAAGAGACGGTGCTGAATCTGCTGGCGCTGCGCTTTGCTAACTCAATCTTTGTGAATAACTGGGATAACCGCACCATCGACCACGTGCAGATCACCGTGGCAGAAGAGGTGGGGATTGAGGGCCGCTGGGGTTATTTTGATAAAGCGGGCCAGATGCGCGACATGATTCAGAACCACCTGCTGCAGGTGCTGACCATGATTGCCATGTCACCGCCCTCCGATCTCAGTGCAGATGCAATCCGCGATGAGAAAGTAAAAGTGCTGCGTTCACTGCGCCGGATCGATCAAACCAACGTGCGTGAAAAAACCGTACGCGGACAGTACACGGCAGGATTTGTACAGGGTAAAAAAGTACCGGGCTATCTGGAAGAGGAGGGCGCTAACAAGCAGAGCGCAACCGAGACTTTCGTGGCTATTCGCGTCGATATCGATAACTGGCGCTGGGCGGGGGTACCTTTCTATCTGCGCACCGGCAAACGTCTGCCTTCCAAATGCTCTGAGGTCGTTGTCTATTTCAAGAACCCTGAGATGAACCTGTTCAAAGACTCCTACTCTGAATTGCCGCAGAACAAACTCACTATTCGTCTGCAGCCGGATGAAGGTGTGGATATCGAGATCCTCAACAAAGTACCGGGGCTGGATCACAAGCATAAGCTGCAGACCACCAAGCTGGATCTGAGCTATTCAGAAACCTTTAATCAGTCACATCTGGCGGATGCCTATGAGCGTCTGCTGCTGGAATCGATGCGCGGCATTCAGGCGCTGTTTGTCCGTCGCGATGAGGTAGAAGCAGCATGGGGCTGGGTGGATTCGATTATCGAGGCCTGGAATGCGGATGGCGACGCCTCTAAACCGTATCAGGCAGGCACCTGGGGCCCGGTGGCTTCCGTTGCGATGATCACCCGCGACGGCCGTTCATGGAACGAATTTAGCGAGTAATCGCCCGCCGTACGGATGTGCTATTCAGACTCAACCAATACCTCTGCCATGCAGGGGTATTTTTTTGCGCCGCGTGCGGCAACGCCCACAGCAGCATCACCACGTGGTGCTGCATAGACGCAAAGCCGTTTTATCTTGTATGGTAAAGCGCTAATGATGAGAACGCAGCCGTCGGGGCTGCGGTGACCAGGGAAACCTCATGAAGAACTGGAAGATAAGTGCAGAGCAGGTGCTGAGCACCGGACCGGTCGTGCCGGTCATTGTGGTAAAGCAGCCTGAGCACGCTGTGCCGATGGCAAAAGCGCTGGTCGCAGGCGGTATCCGGGTGCTGGAGGTGACGCTGCGTACGCCGGTTGCGATGGATGCGCTGCGCGCCATTATTCGTGAGGTGCCGGAAGCGATTGTGGGCGCCGGTACGGTTATCAACACGCAGCAGCTGAAAGAGGTCACGGATGCAGGTGCGCAGTTTGTGATAAGCCCGGGACTGACCGAATCGCTGCTGCGGGCCGCAACAGAGGGGCCGGTACCGCTGATCCCGGGGGTCAGCACCGTATCAGAGCTGATGATGGGTATGGATCATGGCCTGCGCGAATTCAAGTTCTTCCCGGCTGAAGCCAGCGGCGGCGTAAAGGCGCTTTCCGCGCTTGCCGGACCTTTTCCGCAGGTACGGTTTTGCCCGACCGGCGGCATTTCACCGGCAAACTATCGTGACTATCTGGCGCTGAAAAGCGTGCTGTGTATCGGCGGCTCGTGGCTGGTATCGGATGAGGCGCTGCAGCAGGGCGACTGGGAGCGGATTACGCAGCTGGCGCGTGAGGCGATAGCGGGCGCGCGGTAGCCCGGGAAGCAGATATCTGGCAGCAGGCGCATGGCCTGCTGCCAGCGCTGTCAGCCTTCGGCGGTTATCGCGGCCGCGCTGGCGACGGCGCGCGCCACCGCCTCTTCCGTGCTCTCCCCGGTTGCCAGCGCAACGCCCAGGCGACGCTGTCCGCTGATCTCCGGCTTACCAAACAGGCGCAGCTGCAGACCCGCGCCCAGCGCGGCATCAACGTGTGCAAAGCGCACATCCTGACTCTCCAGCTGCGGCAGGATCACGGCTGACGCCGCCGGTCCATACTGGCGAATACTGCCGATCGGCAGGCCGAGAAACGCCCGCACGTGCAGAGCGAACTCAGAGAGATCCTGAGAAATCAGCGTCACCATGCCGGTATCATGCGGACGGGGCGACACTTCGCTGAACACCACCTCATCACCACAAACGAACAGCTCAACGCCAAACAGGCCATATCCACCCAGCGCGTTTACCACGCTGGCCGCAATCTCCTGCGCCCGTGCGAGGGCAGCGGCGCTCATCTGCTGCGGCTGCCAGGATTCGCGGTAATCTCCCTCCTCCTGGCGATGGCCGATCGGGGCGCAGAAGTGGATGCCGTCAACGGCGCTGACCGTCAGCAGCGTAATTTCGAAATCGAATCTGACCACGCCTTCAACAATCACCCGGCCGGCACCGGCACGGCCACCCTGCTGGGCATAATCCCACGCCTGCTGCAGCGCGTCCGCGCTGCGAATAAAGCTCTGACCTTTGCCGGATGAACTCATCACCGGCTTAACGATACAGGGAAACCCTATCGCTTCCGCTGCGGCAAAAAAGTGCGCCTGGCTGTCGGCAAACTGATAGCGTGAGGTGGGCAGGTTCAGTTCTTCAGCGGCCAGACGACGGATCCCCTCCCGGTTCATGGTCAGGCGTGCGGCGCGTGCGGTCGGCACCACTTTCTGCCCCCGGGCTTCAAGCTCAACCAGCGTATCGGTGGCAATCGCCTCAATTTCCGGCACCACAAAGTGCGGCTGTTCACGGGCGATCAGTGCAGCCAGCGCCTCGCCATCCAGCATATTGATTACGTGGCTGCGATGCGCAACCTGCATCGCCGGTGCATCGGCATAGCGATCGACAGCGATCACTTCCACACCTAAACGCTGGCACTCCAGCGCGACCTCTTTACCCAGCTCGCCTGAGCCCAGCAGCATAACGCGCGTGGCACCGGGTCGCAGTGCCGTTCCGAGAGTTGTCATACCTGTCACCTTAGCAGTCAAAAAAGCGCCGGCAGTATATACGAAAACGTTTGCGCGCTCACGTTTTACGCCCGTAAAGATTTTCCGTACTTTGCCCGCTCTGACATTTTCTGACGCAGGTTGCGCCAGGATAAAGCGGGCTAACTTAAACGGGAGTTAAACAATGAATCAGTGGCTGCAGCAGCTTCAGAGGGTTCTGGCAAAAAAAGAGGGCGGCACTTCCGGGTTGGGTGACCTACTGGGGCCCGGGGCACTGGGTGGACTGGCAGGCGTGCTGGCGGGCAGTAAATCGTCACGTAAGCTGCTGACAAAATTTGGCGGCAAGGCGCTACTGCTGGGCGGCGGTGCGGCAGCCGGTGCGCTGTTATGGAATAAATATAAAGATCGTATCCGCACAGCGTATCTGCCTGCATCCGGCACTGACGGGCAGCAGACGCCGCCTGACCAGCGCGCAGAACGGCTAATCACTGCGCTGGTATTTGCAGCCAAAAGTGATGGTCATATCGATGAGGCTGAACAGGCTGCAATTGAGAAACATATTCAGCAGGCGGGTTATGGCGCACAGGCGGAAAGCCTGATTAAGCAGGCGATGGCGCGTCCGCTCGATCCGCAGTGGCTGGCGGCTGGAGTAAAAAATGAAGAGGAGGCGCTGGAGCTCTATGTGCTCAGCTGTGCAGCTGTCGATATCGACCACTTTATGGAGCGCAGTTATCTCACTGCGCTGGGCGATGCGCTGAATATTCCGCAGGATGTGCGTAACGGGATCCAGCGAGACATCGCCGCAGAATCTGCTGGCTGAGCGGTCGGAAACAGCTGCGCCTGCGGCAGTTCTGGCATTCCCGCCTGATTGGTGCCACGCTTGCATAAAACGATTTCTCCGGGAGAAACCGCGTTATGAAACAGCCGCAGGCAAAAAAAGTTCCGCATGTCATGACGTTGCATGGCGATACGCGCACCGATGATTATTTCTGGCTGCGCGATGACGATCGTGAAGACCCCAGCGTGCTCGCCTATCTGCAGGAGGAGAACCGCTACGGCAGGGCGATGATGGCGTCGCAGAATGCACTGCAGGAGAAGGTGCTGAAAGAGATTGTCGATCGTATTCCGGGTCAGGACTATTCCGTGCCCTATACCAAAAACGGCTTTCGCTATCAGCGCCGCTATGAGGCCGGCAACGAATATGCAGCGTTTTATCGTCAGCCGGTTGAGGGCGGAGCGGACGTACCCTGGCAGCTGCTGCTTGACGGCAACCGGCGCGCTGCGCACAGCGACTTCTACACCATGGGAGCGCTTGATATCAGCCCGGACAATCAGGTTATGGCACTGGCGGAAGATTTTTTATCGCGCCGTCAGTATGGTATCCGCTTCCGTAACCTGCAGAGCGGCAGCTGGTATCCTGAAGTATTACATAACGCCTCATCCAGCGTAGCCTGGGCAAACGACTCGCGTACGCTTTACTATGTGCGTAAACACCCGAAAACGCTGCTGGCGTATCAGATATGGCGCCATGAACTGGGCCATCCGCAGAGTGATGACCAGCTGGTGTATGAAGAGAAGGATGAGAGCTTTCATCTTAGCGTGCATAAAACCACGTCAGAGCACTTTATTCTGATTGCGCTCTTCAGCACCATCACCAGTGAGATCCTGCTGCTGGACGCGGAGTATCCTGACGCGCAGCCGCAGGTATTCTGCCCGCGCCGGCGCGATCACGAATACAGCATCGACCACTATAACCACAATTTTTATATCCGCTCGAACCGCGACGGCAAGAACTTCGGCCTCTACCGCAGCGCCTGGCTGGCGGAGCAGCGCTGGGAGACGCTGATACCGGCGCGCGAGCACGTGGTTCTGGAGGATTTCCAGCTGTTTCGCAGCTGGCTGGTAGTAGAGGAGCGCCAGCGCGGCGTCAGTACTTTGCGGCAGATTAACCGCGCCAGCGGCGAGAGCTATGGTATCGCGTTTGACGATCCCGCCTATGTCACCTGGCTGGCGTTTAACCCCACGCCGGAGAGCGATACGCTGCGCTACGGCTACTCCTCGATGACCACGCCCGATACGCTGTTTGAACTGAATATGGAGACCGGGGAGCGGCGCATCCTCAAGCAGACCCCGATACCAGGTTTCGAACCGGATGAGTATAGAAGTGAGCACCAGTGGATCAAAACGCGCGACGGTACCGAAGTGCCGGTATCGCTGGTTTATCATCGGAAATATTTTCAGCGCGGTAAAAATCCGCTGCTGGTCTATGGCTATGGCGCCTACGGCAGCACAATGGAGGCGAACTTTAGCGCCAGCCGCGTCAGCCTGCTGCAGCGTGGTTTTATCTATGCCATTGTGCACGTCCGCGGCGGGGGCGAGCTGGGCCAGCAGTGGTATGACAGCGGCCGTCTGATGCATAAGATGAACAGCTTCACCGATTTTATCGACGTGACGCAGGGGCTGGTGGCCAAAGGCTATGGCGATCCGCAGCGTCTCTACGCCATGGGCGGTAGCGCTGGCGGGCTGCTGATGGGCGCGGTTGTCAATATGGCACCGACCCTGTTCCACGGCGTGGTAGCGCAGGTGCCGTTTGTGGATGTGGTGACAACCATGCTCGATCCTACTATCCCGTTAACCACCGGCGAGTATGATGAGTGGGGCAATCCGGAAGAGCCCGACGCCTATCACTACATCAGCCGTTACAGCCCCTATGATAATGTGACCGCGCAGGCGTATCCGCATCTGCTGATCACCACCGGGCTGCACGATTCACAGGTGCAGTACTGGGAGCCCGCCAAGTGGGTGGCAAAGCTGCGCGAACATAAAACCAGTGACGCGCTGCTGCTGCTCTGCACCGACATGGACTCCGGCCACGGCGGTAAGTCGGGACGCTTTAAATCCTATGAGGGCGTTGCGCAGGAATTTACGTTCCTGATTGCTCTGGCGCAGGGCAGCCTGCCGGATCGGGTGGATTACTGATCGTCTTTGACATATTTACGCAGCGCCTGCCGCAGCGGCGGGCGCAGATCGCGAACATTGTCCAGGACCCAGCGCAGATAACCCGGATCGCGGCGCGCAATAGCGCTGATACTCTGTCCGCGATATTTGCCAAACGGGAAGATATCGCCGGAGAGCGCAGCCGGTTCAGTCCGGCTTACCATCTCTGCCGGACTCCAGCCGGAGATCTCCATAATACGGATCAGCAGCGCGGCGGTAACGTAGCAGTCATAAAGCGCGCGGTGTGCATGCAGGTCTGCAGGCGGCGTCACCTCAAGTTTCAGGCTGTGCCGCAGCGCCTGATTACCATATTTAATGCCGGGCCACAGTTTGCGCGCCAGCGTCATGGTGCAGATCCATTCGCCCGGCATGGCGGGCAGCATGCGGCGGTCAAAGCTGGCGTTGTGAGCCACATAGTGCGGGCTGCCGTGATAGCGGCTGATGATCGCTTCTATCGGAGGTTTATCCGCCACCATCGCTTCTGTGATGCGGTGCACCATCATGGCCTGACGACTGATAGGGCGATCCGGGCAGACCAGATCGCTCATCGGATTGACTATCTGCCCGTCAATGACATCCACCGAGGCGATCTCTACCACGCCGCCCTGCAGGCCGCAGGTTTCTGTATCTATCACGCGTAACATAGGTTATTTCTGCTTAGGTTCGTAGGGCAGGCGGGAAAGGCTGAGCGAAGCCTGGCGATAGTGCATCAGGCGCTGACGGAACCAGTCGCGCAGCGCTTCCGGCTGCTCGCGTTCAACCATCTCCGCCACGACCGGCATATTGTAGCGCTCTTTGAACGCGACGCCTGCCGCCGCCAGCTCAACGTTGACTTTGTCTTTCTCTTCCTGCGACAGCTGTGCAAGATTATAACGCATGCTTTTCTCCTGATAATCAGCGGCAAAAATAATGGTTTCATACAGCAGGATCAAGGGCAACCGGATCGCACTGCAGGTCTCGACACGCTGAATCGGGCGGCGTATCCTGCTGCCACATCAGCGGCAGCGCCGGAAAACCCGCCGGGTAATCTGTCTGTCTGCCGTGTCAGTGAAGATGAAACGAGGTCAATATTTTGCTGAAAAAAGTGATCCCTGCCTGCCTGCTGCTGGCGCTCTGCAGCCAGGCGCTGGCGGGCGAAATTATTACGGTCAGTCGTTTTGAAATCGGTAAGGCAAAGTGGCCCTTCACGCGTGAAGAGGTGATGCTGACCTGTGAAAAGGATGGCGCACTGTTTGCCATTAACCCCAGCACGCTGCTGCAGTACCCGCTGAATGAAAAAGCGCTGGCGCGTGCCGATGCGGGGCAGGGCACGCTGCAGTCGATTAATACTATTCTGGCAGATGATAAGGCGCACCCCGGCAGTAAAATGTCGCTGCAGCCGATTATCGATCGCGCGCAGCAGCTGTGCGTTAAGTAAAAGCCGGCAGACGCCGCTGTTAAAAAGCGTTGCAGGCGTCTGGTAGTGCCAGCGCGATCACAGAGTTGGCAGCTTTCCGGCTCGCCTCAGGCTGCTTGCTGGACAATGTTCGCCGTTGGACTACCTTTAAAAGGCAAGGCACCTCGCCTTCAAAAATGCCAACTTTTAGCGCACGGCTCACTACGAGCCATTTCCCTGGACCCGATACAGGAATCGTATTGGGTCTTTTTTTAACTGGTTGTTATTGAAAGATAACCCAGGGATTTCCCGGCATTTACCCGTCATCTCACTCCGGACGGCACTCTCACCGGTTCTGAACAGGTAAATCCAGGCGTTAGCGGATAGTCAGTCAGCTACCTGACAGAACAGAAGCGTTATCCCTTTCCCTGATCCACTATTTTATAAAACAGTGGAACGATCGCTCGCCGGAAACGGTGTTTTAACCTGGCTTTTAACGGTCGTGATGACATAAGTTGATTCCAGATAACCTTTTTTTGCCGGGCAATTTCACTCATATCATTATTACTGTTTATTGTAGACTGGCTGGCCTCTTCGGAGAGCTGAACCGGATGCGGGACCACTGAAAAAACGCTTACAAACGCGTGCTCTTCAAAAAGCGTCCATTTATCTGCAGTGATCCAGACAGGATGCAGGTTTTTTAACAGAGTTTGCGCGGCTTTGTGGTTAATTACGTATGAGTGAGCGGTGGTGGCCTGCAGCGTTTTATGCAGAGCATGTTTATGGGTTAAATGAGAGACAGGGGATGATAAATAACTGTTTGCACGGCTAAAAAGGATCACTTCTGGTCTGTGGCTGGCGGGCTTTATTTTTTCCAGTACGTCCCTGGCTTCGCGAGTGAAAATAATGTCATCTTCCAGAATCATTGCCGCTTCAATATTGCTGTCGACGATTTTCTGATAAATTTTTTGATGACTTAATGCGCACCCAATCTCTCCGGGTAAAAATGCGTAATTAATCGGTGCACTTGCGGCAGCTCTTTCATCGGCTGTCATGAGCGTGCCATCGACCGCTTCGACAAATTCGTAATCAAGATTAAGTGCATCAAGCTGGGATGCAATTTTATTCCGTCTTTCAACCGATCTTTTTAAGTTTACAATAAAAATTTTCATTATCTGCCGGGCGCGATGTGCGTTTCCTTTGCATTCCTGACCTGAATAATGCAGATATTATCATATAAACAATCTTGCTGAGTATAAGGCCTCAGCCGGTAACTGGCTCCGTTGAGTAGTTTATAAACCGGACAAAACAGGTTAAAAGTTTGCCTTGTTGCTGAAACAGGCTACGCTTAAAGAGTAACAACTCAATGCGCCGCATCTAACGACGGACTGTTTGCTAATCAATGATGATCAACAGGCGCACCAATTCAGGGCTCTGCTTCGGCAGGGCCTTTCCTTTGCCCGCTGCTGCCCGTAAAGCGCGCGCAGCAGCGGGTAAAGCGCTCACTCCAGCAGATAAATACCCGCAACGAGTGTGCCGACAGAAATAATGTGCAGTAGCTCAGTCATGGTTCGCCCTCCCGGATATGTACAGACAAAGTCAAGGACGGATATCACACTTCGTCAAATTTAATCATGGCGGGTGATTATTCTGAAACAGCATTATCGCCCTGCGTTTTGTCTGAATTCAACGTGACGGCGGTGATGACAGCTTATCGCTAACTGATTAAGTTCAGGGAATAAAGTGGCTTACCCGCCGCACTAACTTCAGGTTGCGTTGTCTCAGTACAGATGTTTTAGTCCGTATCGATCTTAAAAACACAGCAAAACTCTTTTTTTGTACTATATTGTTATAGCAAAGGGTGAGTTTTGTAAAAAAGAGTCATGCTGTACCCTTAACAAAAACAGACAGGCCGCGAAAGGCCGTTTTAAACCAAAGGATATAAAAATTATTTCAGTTTCAATTTCTATGCGTTGCCCTCACTGTCTGGGCTCGCAGTATCGCAAATCCGCATTTGACGTTTCTGAGAAGAATCCGGCGGGTGCTAAGTGCATATTCTGTAAAACAGCGATGGTTGCTCTTAACCCTGCGGCGATGAACACGTTAGCTAAGCTTAAAATGAATAACGATATGCTTCACAGATAACCGATCTCTGCCACGCAAAAGGCCACCTCAGGGTGGCCTTTTTACTTTTTGCTGACGGCAGCATCTGTCCCGATGGCTACAGAATTATCCAGCGCCTGGCAGGCGCTCAGGCTTCAGGCTGGCCTGCCGGACCTTTACTCATCGGCCCACCGGGCACCGGATGCTCCATCGGCGGAGCAGGGCGGCCATCCGGACCCAGCGGGCGTTCCGGCTGCTGACAACCGGCCAGCATCAGCAGGCTGGCAGAGATAATTAATCCACTAAAAAACAGCTTCATCAGAGACTCCTTGATTAACAGGCAACCCGGCGTTGCACATTAACCGTAGCTGATAAATCTGTGCGCTGACGGCAGCGGCTGGCTTAATTTCATCGTCCTGATTAAAACAGCTGTAAGGCCAGATTTTTATCTCAGACGTCGCCGTTCATGGCGTCATTGCTTCTGTTGCCTATACTTAGGTTCTTGATGACAGGAGGCGAACATGTTCAAACATAACAGTAATGAAGAGCGTAAACATGAGGGCGATGTAGCCAAAGGATTGCCTGAAGCGGCCCCCTCTGCCGGAAATGCGTATGAAGAGGATGACCATCCGGTTCAGGACGCGCCGGATGAGCATGGCGAAATTCCCCGTACGCGTGACAGCAGTGAAGATGAAAAGAAAGATCCCTGGGAAGATAAAGGGAAATAACGCGTAGACGCTAAACAAGAGTGGTGTGACATTTATCTTTTTTTCTGCGGCTGGCGCACATATCCCTCAGGCTGCCGCAGAGCGTCAGACAGCAGTGCCTATACTGAAAATACCCAACCCAGGGTCAGGAGGTAAATATGTCAGAACGTCCAGAAGATATTCAGCCTATCCCCGATAATGGACAGGCACCCGGTGCAGATGAAGATTTGCCCATGGATGACGGTGCTGTGCCCAATGATGACGCGCTTCCTGTGGATGACACGCGCAGAATCTGATCGGGATATATTTACCACTCAGTTAACCCGTATGGCCTGACGCTATACGGGTTTTTTAATGAGCGCTTCTCTGGCTGTACCTGAGATCGGGAAAGAGTAAAGCAGCGTTATACTGCCTGAAATGGTATAAAATGCCCTGGTTTCGTATATTTCAGGACAGATCATTAATGGCAGATACACACTATTTACTTTGGGTAATGACAGGGACGCTGACCATCCTCAGCCTGTTTATTGGTGCAATTGTCGGACAGGCAAAAACCCGCCGGCTGGGTATGATGACCTTTACCGGTCTCTGGGCATTTTTTATGCTGGCAATATTTTTGATAACCCGCTAACCCACTATCAGCAGATGCACCAGCCGGGCCAGCGATTCCAGCAGCAGCAGGCTGCCGGTCACCAGCATAATCAACACAATGATAAACTGCTTACGGCCTTTCATGCTGTGCTCTCCATGGGCGACGCCATACCGGCATTACACTATGCCGGTTGGGTTAAACTGACGCTCAACCATCAGATTATGAGCCGCAGCCTGTTAGCGAAACAGCCGGCCGTCACGCACCAGCTCGCGCGGATAGCTGTTTTTAATGCGGTTGCCCACTTTTTTAGCCAGTCCAAGCGGCTGCTGCTGCCAGGTAACGATGACTTCATCCCGGTCAGGCAGCGTCTCCGGATGGATATCCTGTCCGCGATACCAGCTCTCCGCTTCCGCTTCATTCAGCGCAAACGCCAGCGATGCATCAGGCCTGGACAGTGCCATCACCGCCTCATGCTGCCAGCGGTAGCCTTTGGGAAAGGTTTCAGCCAGTTTCAGACCGATGCGTGAGAAGCGCACCTTATTCAGCCACTGCTCTGCGCTGGCCGGAAACAGCCACAGCTCTTTATCGCGCTGCCAGAGCGTCAGGCTCTCATCCCACTGCAGGCCCACCTTAGCCGCTGCCTGCATCACCTCCGCGCTGAGTTTTCGGCTGGCGGGCGCAAACGGCAGTTTACCGAGTTTATAGCCCGGCGCCGGCAGTGCCGGCACGCTGGCGGTTTTACGCAGACGCGCGACGAAAAATCCTTCGCTGTCGAAGCGGTGCGGAAACACGTGCAGATAGCCTTCCGGCGTCAGGGCAGCCTCTGCGCCGGCAAACAGATCCTGCAGCGACAGGATCTCAATGGCGTCGGGATAGCGTGCCAGCAACCAGGCTATAACCTGCTGATTCTCGATGGTGTTAAGGGTACAGGTTGAGTAGATCAGCACGCCACCGGGCCTGAGCGCGTGAAAAGCGCTGTCGATAAGATCGCGCTGGGTGGCCGCAATCGCCTCGGTGCTGGCCAGCGTCCAGTTGCGCAGCGCATCCGCATCTTTACGCACCACGCCTTCGCCTGAGCAGGGGGCATCAAGCAGGATGGCGTCGAACTGTTCCGGCAGCGCTGCGCCAAACACCCGGCCATCGAAATGCGTCAGCGCCACGTTGCTGACGCCGCAGCGGCTGATATTGGCATGAAGGACTTTGACCCGGCTGGCGGAGTATTCATTGGCGAGGATCGCGCCGCGATTATGCATCAGCGCCGCCAGCTGCGTGGTTTTGGATCCCGGCGCCGCCGCCATATCCATCACCTGCTGGGCGTCCGGCGCGGCGGCAAACAGCGCCGTCACCGGCAGCATCGAGCTCGCTTCCTGAATGTAGAACAGACCGCTGAGATGTTCAGCCACGCTGCCAAGCGGCAGGCTCTCATCATCGCGCTCGATCCAGAATCCCTCTGCGCACCAGGGAACCGGCGTCAGCCGCCAGCCATACTGCGCCGTGCGGGCAAGAAAATCAGCCACGCTAATCTTCAGCGTGTTGACGCGTACACTTTTGCGCAGCGGCTGCTGGCTGATAGCAAGAAAGCGTTGCAGTTCAGCCTCATCAGGGAGGCTGGCACGCATGAGGGTAATGAACTCTTCAGGAAAACGACTGGACACAACAATTTACCGCGCTGACAAATGATGGGCGCAGTGTAACACGCGCAAAGAGAACGGGCAGCCTGCTGGCTGCCCGGTTGTTTAGCGCGGAGCAGGGATAGCGGTACCCCAGTCACGCCACGCTTTCGGCGCTTCATCCTGCAGCAGGAAGTGTTTGTTGGCGCCTGCCTGCGGTGCCAGCGGCACGGTTGGCGGCGTAGCGAACTGAATGCCGCCGCGAATAAACTGCTGGAAGGTGCCGGTTTTCACGACGCCGCCAATCAGGCCAAAATCGAGGTTATAGCCGGATGCCAGCCAGAATACTGAGTTATTCCGCACCAGATGCTGATACTTTTTACTGATGCGCAGCGCAATCTGCACCCGATCGGCCATATTACCCAGCGAGGTGCCGGTGACCGTACCGACCTCAACGCCGCGGAACAGAACCGGCGTACCCAGGGAGAGCGATCCCGCCTCGGCGGCATCGACATAAATGTTCAGCCCGTTCAGGTAACGCGAGTCGGTGATTGTGCTTTCCTGCAGCTCAAAGCTGCGCGCCATCGCACCTTTGCCGGGATCGACGTTGACATAGGGCTGCAGAATCGTCTCAAGATGGTTAACGCCTGCCGCAGAAATTTCCGGCGATACCACTGAGAAACGGCTGCCCGTGCGGGCAAAGTCCTGCACATACTCCGGATAGAGCACGGCTTTAGCGACCACCTGATTGTTATCCTGACTCAGCGCCAGCGACTCCACCTGACCGACATTAATACCGAGATAGCGCACCGGCATGCCTGCCGCCAGCTTGCTGCCGTCGTAGGTGTGCAGGGTGATCTGGCTGCCGACGGCGCGCGCTGCGGTTTCTGACGCATAGAGCACGCGCTTAACGCCTTTTTTCGCCTGTGCACCGGTCAGATTGTCAAAGCTGATGGCGCCTTTCAGCGCCCGGTTAATCGGCGACGCCTGCACGGTCAGACCGCTGCCGTTGAGCTGCACTTTCGCGCCACCTTCGGCCCAGAATACACTTTCGCTGGTCAGCAGCTTGCGATACTGCGGCTGGATATGCACTGAGATATCAA
>Ga0209370_1000665_pt1 | contig 39945 bp, 38 predicted proteins | sample AgamicAtPrz_FD_187164 | JGI IMG/M metagenome (GOLD analysis project Ga0209370, IMG submission 187164) | Agave microbial communities from Guanajuato, Mexico - At.P.rz (SPAdes) (version 2) | ecosystem: Host-associated > Plants > Phyllosphere > Phylloplane/Leaf | place: Guanajuato, Mexico...
TGATCTCCATGTCTTTCGCTGTTCGCCCCTCCTTCTTGTTGAAGACAGCAGGGCTGCTGGCCTTGCTGGGGGCATTGACGGCGCAGGCTGCAGAAGGGCGTTATCCGCAGCGTCCCGTGCGTCTAGTGGTTCCTTTCACGCCCGGAGGCTCCACCGATATCGTGGCGCGCCTGGTTGCCGATGCCATGCACACGACTCTGGGTCAGCCCGTGGTGGTCGACAACCGCTCCGGCGCCAGCGGCTTCATCGGTGCCGAGGCCGTGGCCAATGCCGCGCCTGACGGCTACACGATAGGCCTGGGCACCATCAGCACGCTGGTGGTCAATCCCATCATGCTGCCCCAGTCGGCACGCATAGATCCTTCCAAGGCCCTGGTGCCGGTGGTCGCACTGGCGTCCATTCCGTCAGTGTTTTCCGTGCATCCGAATATGGGCGTGCAGAACTATGCCCAGTTCCTCACTCTTGCGCGCAGCAAGCCGGGCCAGTTCAATATCGGCTCGGCCGGAATCGGCTCCATCGGGCATCTGATTGCCGAGCGCCTCAATGCCGATCTCAAGCTCAAGCTGCACCACATTCCCTATAAGGGGCAGGGGCCGGTGATCAGCGGCGCATTGTCGGGCGAGACCCAGGTGCTCAGCGATCAGTACCCCTCGTCGGCTCCGCATTTGGCTGCGGGCCGCCTGGTTGCGTTCGCTGTGGCCGCACAGGAGCGCCTGCCGGCCCTGCCGCAGGTGCCCACATTCAGGGAGTTGGGTCATCCTGCGCTCAACGATCTGGCCATCACCTGGTTCGGCATCGTTGCTCCGGCCGGCACGCCGCAGGCTGTGGTGAGCCGGCTCAACAGCGCTGCCAATGCGGCCCTGCAGGAGCCGGCCGTGCAGGAGCGTCTGCAGGCCATGGGCGTGCATGTCCTGGGCGGCACGGCGCAGCGCCTGGGGAGCATGATGGAGGAGACCGCCAGGGCCGTGCGCCAGACCGTGCGCGAGCAGGGCCTGGCGGCGGACAGGCCGCATTGACGTTGGGGAGAGTGCTGCCTGTGCTGGATGCCGCTGTCATCCAGGCCGGGTTTGGCGTCTCCGAGGTCTCTGAATCGGCGAATAAGGCCTGGCAGCGTTCTCGGTGCATGCAGTTTTGCAGAAACGTCATCGGCCTGCGGCACAATGCCTGACATGCTGATGTATCCGCACATTGATCCTGTAGCCGTGCAGATTGGCCCGTTGGCCGTGCACTGGTATGGCATAACCTATCTGGTGGCCTTCGGTCTGTTCCTGTTTCTGGGCACACGCCGACTGCACCACCCTCCATTCAAATACATGACAGGCGAGCGTGCCTGGGCGCGCAAGGATGTGGAGGACATTCTCTTTCTCGGCGTGCTGGGCGTGGTCGTGGGGGGGCGAATCGGCTACTGCCTGTTCTACAAGCCCGGCTACTACCTCTCGCATCCGCTGGAGATTCTTGCCGTCTGGCAGGGCGGCATGAGCTTTCACGGCGGGCTGCTGGGCGTCATCGGCTCCATGATCTGGTTTGCGCGCTCGCGCAAGCGCAACTGGCTGGAAGTCGCGGATTTCGTCGCGCCCTGCGTGCCCACGGGTCTGGCTGCGGGCCGTATCGGCAACTTCATCAACGGCGAGCTCTGGGGGCGTTTTGCGAATGCCGATCTGCCCTGGGCCATGGTGTTCCCGCAAAGCGGCTCCATGCTGCCGCGTCACCCCTCGCAGATCTATCAGTTTCTGATGGAAGGGCTGCTGCTGTTCATCATTCTGTGGCTGTATGCGCGCAAGGAACGCAAGCCCGGCCAGGTCGCGGCGGTCTTTCTGATCGGCTACGGCGCCTTCCGTTTCATTGCCGAGTACTTCCGCGAGCCCGATGACTTCCTGGGCATTCTGTCGCTGGGCATGAGCATGGGCCAGTGGCTGTGCCTGCCCATGATCGTCGCCGGAGTGCTCATGTGGGTGTGGTGCGGCAAGCGCCAGGCCTACGTGGTTCAGCGGACGGCGGCCTGATGGTCAAACCCTTGAAAACGCAGACTTCGGTCTGCGTTTTTTTATGCGGCGCTGGCTGCGGCAGGAAAACTGCACATAATGGCTCAAAGCGTTACTGCAATTGCGGTATCTGCTTCTTCAATGAGAGCATGATGGTGCAGGAACAAGGAGATGCTTATGGGTTGGGCAGCCGAGTGGATTGAGCAAACCAAGCTGTGGGTGCGTGGCGCCGAGGGCGAGAAGGGCGACAGCCAGCATCGCCCGCTGGCGCAACGCCTGGAGGCCACCTTGCGCCGCGGCCAGGAGGCGCTGTCGCCGCGCGAGCTGCGCCGCTTGCTGCAGGACATGCAGCAGGTGGCCGATACCGCGCTTAGCGACGTGGAGGGCGGCCGTCACGCTCAGGTGCTGATGGACTGGTATGGCAAGGCCGAGGCGCCCGTGCGCAAGGACTTCTGGCTGCTGGCGATCGAAAAATTCGGCCCCGATGCCAAGGCCCTGCAGGCGGCGCGTGAGCGCTATGACAAGGCGGGCAGCGATGTGGAGCGCAGCGAGGCAGAGATGAGCCTGCGCCGCGCCCTGGTTTCATCGCGCACGCGGCTGCTGCAGCGTTTTGCCCAGCCCAAGGGAGGCATGGGCTTTCTGGTCGACATGCGCGCCGAGTTGCTGGCCTTGCCCAAGGCGGAGCAGCACTATGTGGCGCTGGATGCCGAGCTGGAGCACCTGTTCTCCAGCTGGTTCGATGTGGCCTTGCTGGAGCTCAAAAGCCTGAACTGGGATTCGCCGGCATCGCTGCTGGAGAAGCTGATCCAGTACGAGGCCGTGCACGATATCCGCAGCTGGGCCGATCTGAAGAATCGCCTCGACAGCGACCGTCGCTGCTACGGCTTCTTCCACCCGCGCATGCCCAATGTGCCGTTGATCTTTGTGGAGGTGGCACTGCTGGACAAGATGGCGGGCAGCATGGCTCCGCTGCTGGACGAGGCCGCAGCGGCAGCCGATCTGGCCAAGGCCAATACCGCCATCTTCTATTCCATCAGCAACACCCAGACCGGACTCAAGGGCGTGAGCTTCGGCGATTCGCTGATCAAGCATGTGGTGGAGACGCTCACGCAGGAGTTCCCCAAGCTCAAGCAGTTCGCCACGCTGTCGCCCATTCCGGGGCTGCGTAGCTGGCTGAGCAAGAACGGCGATGCGGCACTGGCGGAGCTGGACGACAAGCAGAAGGCAGCCCTGGAGAAAGTCGCCGGAGGAGTGAGCGCTGCGCAATTGCTGGCTGCGCTGGACGATCCCGGCTCGCTGCCGGAGAAATCGGTGGTGCGTCAGGCCGCCATGTTTTGCGCTGCGCGCTATCTGGGTCGGGAAACTGCCAAGGGCCGTCCGCTGGATGCCGTGGCACGCTTTCACCTTGGCAACGGTGCGCGCGTGGAGCGCCTGAACTGGGCGGCAGACCTGTCGTCCAAGGGACTCAAGCAATCCATGGGGCTGATGGTCAACTATCTGTATGACCTGAAGCGCCTGGACAAGCACCGCAGCCTGTTGGCGCAGAGCAAGATTCCCGTTTCCTCGGAGATCGAATCGCTGTGCAAGGGATGAGTGCATCGCGAGCCGAGCTGCGCACAGCCTGAGCCGGCTTTTGCTGCTGCGTCTCCCAACCACAAGTCCGGCTGCCGCAGAGCGGCTGACCGGACGAGCAGAGGAGACATACATGCGGGATTTTTGGGCAAAGAGCGTGGGTTTGCAGCGGCGCACGCTGCTTCGGTCGACAGGGGCGCTGCTGGCTGCCGGTGCATCGGGCTGGACGGGAATGGCCGGGGCATCGGAATGGCCGACCAGGCCGGTCACCCTGGTCGTGCCTTTTCCTGCCGGCGGCGGCACCGACACCTTTGCCAGACCGTTTTCTGCACAGTTCGCCAAGACCTCGGGCAAGACCCTGGTGATAGACAACCGCGGCGGCGCGGGCGGCACGCTGGGCGCCAGTATTGCGGCCAAGTCCGCCGCCGACGGCTACAACTTCTTCATGGGCGGCACCCATCATGTGATTGCGCCCTCGGTCTATCCCAAGCTCGATTACGATCTGGAGCGCGACTTCATCCCGCTGGCGCTGCTGGCCAGCGTGCCGCAGGTCGTGGTGGTCAATCCCAAGAAGGTGACGCATGCCACCTTGCAGGCGCTGGTGCAGGACTTGCGCTCCAACCCCGGCAAATACAACTATGCCTCGGCAGGGCCGGGGTCCTCGCACCATCTGGCGGGCGAGCTGTTCAAGCTGCAGACCAAGACCCAGATCACCCACATCCCATACAAGGGCGCGGGACCGGCGCTGCAGGACCTGATCGCCGGCAATGTGGACATGCTGTTCGACGGCCTGGGCTCGTCGGCCCAGCACATCAAGGGTGGACGCATCAAGGCGCTGATGGTGGCCGGCACAAAGCGCAACCCTGCCTTTCCCGATGTACCCTGCGCGGCCGAGTGCGGCCTGCCGGACTTCACCGTCACCACCTGGTATGGGCTGTGGGCGCCCAAGGGCACGCCAGCCGCCGTGCAGCAGCAGATGCTGGACGAGGTGCGCAAGATCGGTGCCGCCGAGGACATCAAGGCGGCCTGGGCCAAGAATGGCGCCGACTACGGGCAGCTGAGCCAGCCGCAGTTTGCCGCCATGGTGCAAAGCGAGATCCAGCGCTGGGCGCATGTGGTCAAGGCGGCCAATGTGAAGATCGATTCCTGACCTCGCCGTCAAGCGGGACGGCCTTTGCCGGGCGCCCGTTTTGACGGACGCATCTTTTCAGTGCCTGCTCCCGCCGGGCAGGCCGGGGCCGGGCCTATGATGGCCCCGGACCTTTTGCATTCACCGACAGCATCACGATCACCGACATGTCTCAAGCCAATCTTTTCAGCGCGCTGCGCGCTGCGTTTCCTGCGGATCTGACGAAAAATGCCGTGGAGGCCATCGAGCCCGATGGCTCCAGCCTCTACTACACCTGGGCTGATCTGGAGCATGGCAGTGCACGCATGGCGAATCTGCTGGCCTCGCTGGATCTTCCCGAGGGCAGCCGCATTGCGGTGCAGGTGGAAAAGTCGGTCGAAGCCATGATGCTCTACCTGGCCACGCTGCGCAGCGGCCATGTGTTCCTGCCGCTGAACACGGCCTACCAGAGCGCAGAGATGGAGTACTTCATCACCAATGCCGAGCCGGCCGTGGTGGTCTGCGCACCCGGCTGTTTCGGCTGGGTGTCCAAGATTGCGTTCAACCACGGTGTGGGCCATGTCTACACCCTGGGCACCGACCGCACGGGTAGCCTGCTGGAGCGCGCGGCCCACCATAGCGACGAGCACCAGGTCGTGCCGCGCCGCACCGACGATCTGGCGGCGATTCTCTACACCAGCGGCACCACGGGGCGCAGCAAGGGCGCCATGCTCAGCCACGGCAATCTGCTGAGCAATGCGGCCATGCTCAAGGTCTACTGGGGCTGGCAGGAAGGCGATGTGCTGATTCATGCGCTGCCCATCTTCCATGTGCATGGCCTGTTTGTGGCCATTCACGGGGCCTTGCTCAACGGCAGTCCCATGATCTGGTTTTCCCGCTTCGAGCCCGAGGCCGTCATGGCGCGCTTCAAGGATGCGACCGTCTTCATGGGCGTGCCGACCCTCTATGTGCGGATGCTGGCCGACGCCCGGCTGGACCGCGACATGGCCGCGCACATGCGTCTCTTCATCTCGGGCTCGGCCCCGATGCTGATCGAGACCTTCCGCGCCTGGAAGACTCGCACCGGCCACACCATCCTGGAGCGCTACGGCATGAGCGAGACCATCATGCTGACCTCCAACCCCTATCAGGCCGATGCGCGCTACGGTAACGAGGCCGAGCGCCGCGGCGCAACCGTGGGTTTCCCGCTGCCGGGCGTGGGCGTGCGCATTCATGGCGACGACGGCAAGGCCCTGCCCGCAGGCGAGATCGGCAATATCGAAGTCCAGGGCCCCAATGTCTTCAAGGGCTACTGGCGCATGCCGGAGAAGACCGCTGAGGAGTTCACGGCCGACGGCTGGTTCAAGACCGGCGATGTGGGCATGCAGGATGCGCGCGGCTATTTCAGCATCGTCGGGCGCAGCAAGGACTTGATCATCTCGGGCGGCTACAACGTCTATCCGGCCGAGGTGGAGGGCTTCATCAACGATCTGGCCGGCGTGGACGAAAGCGCCCTGGTGGGCGTGCCGCACCCGGATTTTGGCGAGGTGGGCGTTGCCGTCATCGTGCCGCGCAAGGGCGCGCAGCTGGACGGGCAGCAGATTCTGGAGTCGCTCAAGGCCAGGCTGGCCAATTTCAAGGTGCCCAAGCGTTGCTATGTGGTGGACAGCCTGCCGCGCAACACCATGGGCAAGGTCCAGAAGAAGCTGCTGCGCGACCAGTATCAGCAAGAGTTCTCCTGAACCCGGCTGCTGCCCGGCGGCTCCGACCGGGCGTCAGGCGTTGGTTTTTGGCTGCACTATTGGCCGCATTTCAGGCGCTTGTCTTTTGACTTGACTCCTGAAAAGTGAGCTGTTTTCGCAGTCTGGCAGGCAAATTCAGTATTGAATCGGCCTAAAAATAAAGCAGCTTGTGCGCAAGCTGCTTTTAATTTGGGAGTGAAAAAACGGCCACCTCCGGGCGGCCTGTCTCACTGCATATCAGAGGCGCCGGGCAAGGCGCCGTCCTCTCAAGGCGAAGCCGCGAGGCGGCTCAGATGAAGTCCATCAGCGCAGCACCAGCACGGGCACGGGCGAGTGCGTCAGCACATGCTGGGTTTCGCTGCCCAGCAGCAGACGCTGCAGTCCCTTGCGGCCATGCGATGCCATGACGATCAGGTCGCAGTCGTGCTTCTTGGCCGTTTCCACAATGGATTCGGCCACCAGATCGGAGTGGGCGATTTCGGTGGTGACATTGACCTTGCGCTCATGGCCGAAGGCTTTGACGCCGTTCAGCAGGGTCTGGGCCTGGCTGGTCCACTGCTCTTCGATGCGCTTGGCTTCCTTGATGTCCAGCAAATCACTGCCTTCCAGATAGCTGCGCGGATAGTGCGACACAACCTTGAGTGCAATCACGCTGGCGCCGCACAAAGCGGCCAGATCCAGGCCTGCATGCACAGCCTTGTCCGAGAGTTCCGTGCCATCAGTAGCAATCAAAATGCGGTTGTACATAGCTTTCTCCTTCAGGTTGTATGCGTTGTGGATACAAGCATATGTCGATTGGGCAGTTAACAGTTGATTAATGTCAAGGTGGGTATCATCTGGCGTAGTTACGCTTGAAACATGTCCCAACACACTACTGTCCAGCCCTCCGCGGCAGAGCGTGCTGTTGCTGACACCGGTTTCCTGAACTCGTCCCAGATGCACAGCCATCTGCTGGACGATCCGCAAGAATGGAGCTCGTTTGGCCGTCCCGCAGGCCAGGGCTCCAAGGCTCCAATCTCCGTGAACGCGACCGAATCTCCGGTGTGGGATTCCTTTGTGGTTTTGGAGGGCATGCACTGTGCTGCATGTGCGCTGACCATCGAGGAGGCGCTGCGAGCCGTCCCGGGAGTGCAGGCCGCCGAAGTCAGTGCCGCAACGCGTCGAGCCCGCGTCGAATGGCGTCCTGCCCAGGTGCTTCCATCGCAATGGATGGACGCCATCTCGCGTGCCGGCTATCGGGCCTTGCCCGCGCGCGATGCGTTTGCGCGCGAGCTGCGCCAGGCCGAGACGCGCCGTGCCCTGTGGCGCTGGCTGGTGGCCGGCCTGTGCATGATGCAGGTGATGATGTATGCATGGCCTGCCTACACGGCGCGTCCCGGCGATCTGTCGCTGGAGATGGAGACCTTGCTGCGCTGGGCCTCCTGGGTGATTTCTCTGCCCGTGGTGCTGTTTTGCTGCGGCCCCTTCTTCAAGAGCGCGCTCAAGGACATCAGCCAGCGCCGCGTGAGCATGGATCTGCCCGTGGCCATAGGCATGCTGATCACCTTCGTCATCAGCACGCTGGGTACTTTTGATCCCTCCGGTCCCTTTGGTCAGGAAGTCTTCTTCGACTCGCTGACCATGTTTGTCTTTTTCCTGCTCACGGGGCGCTGGCTGGAGCTGCGCCTGCGCGACCGCACGGCCGGTGCATTGGAAGCTGTGATGAACCGGCTGCCGGATTCGGTGCTGCGTCAGCAGCCTGACTCGGGCGAGTTCGAGCGTGTGGCCACACGTCGACTGTGCGCGGGCGATGTGGTGCGTGTGCTCACGGGCGAGGCTTTTCCCGCAGACGGCCGGATTCTACGCGGTACTACCCATGCCGATGAGGCTCTTCTGACCGGCGAGTCCACTCCTGTTCTGCGTGCACAGGGCGATGCAGTCACCGCCGGCAGCTACAACCTGGACAGTGTTGTCGATGTGCACGTGGACAGCGTGGGGGAGGGCACCCGCTTTGCGCAGATCGTGAATCTGATGGAAAGCGCTTCGCTGCAAAAGCCCACCCTGGCCCAGCTGGCCGACAGGGTGGCTCGTCCCTTCCTTGTCGTGGTGCTGCTGGCGGCGCTGGCTGCGGCCATCTGGTGGTGGCCTGTCGACCCGGGCAAGGCCATGATGGTGGCCGTGGCCGTGCTCATCGTCACCTGCCCCTGCGCGCTCTCACTGGCCACGCCCGTGGCCATGCTGACGGCGGCTGGCACCCTGGCGCGCAGCGGCGTGCTGGTGCGCAATCTGCAGGGGCTGGAGGCGCTGGCCGCCGTGGATACGCTGGTGTTCGACAAGACCGGAACGCTGACGCGCGACGGCCTGGTGCTGCGCGCGCTTACACCTGCTGAAGGTCAAGACACGGATGACCTGCTGGCGTTGGCCGCCTTGCTGGCGCGTCAGTCCATGCATCCCGCTTCCAGGGCCCTGGCGCAGGCGGCCGAGGTGGCCGAACTGCCTGCCAGTGCTTGGCTGCTGGACTCCGTCCAGGAAGTTGCCGGCAGCGGCCTCGATGTCTGGGTGCAGGCGCGCAGCAATACGGCTTTGCGTCGCCATCTTCGTCTGGGCTCGGCCGCGCATTGCGGCGTGCCCGAGCTGGCACCGCTTGAGCCGGGTCAGAGCGTGATGCTGGCCGAGGAGTCGCAAGCTGGCTGGCTGCCCCTGGCGCAGTTCCATCTGAGCGAGGACATGCGTCCCGAAGCGGCCCAGGTCATTGCCGATCTCGGGCGCCATGGAGTCAGCGTGCAGCTGCTCTCGGGAGACCGCTCGGCAGCGGTGCAGACGGTGGCAGCCAGGCTGGATATCGAGACTGCGCAGGGCGATTGCCAACCGCAGGACAAGCTGGCTGCCCTGCAGGCTGCACAGGCGGCGGGGCACAAGGTCGCCATGGTTGGCGACGGCCTGAATGACGGGCCAGTTTTAGCCGGAGCGCATGTCTCTTTTGCGTTTGGCAATGCAGTGCCGCTGGCACAATCGCGAGCAGACTTCGTGGTACTGGGAGACAGCCTGGAGTTAGTGCTGCAAAGCCTGTTGCTGGCCCGTCGGACCTTGTCCGTGGTGCGCCAGAACCTGAGCTGGGCAGCAGCCTATAACGCGATCTCTATTCCTCTGGCCCTGATGGGCTGGATGCCTGCCTGGCTGGCAGGGCTCGGCATGGCGCTGAGCTCCTTGCTGGTCGTCGCCAACGCAGCCCGTCTTGCACGTGCGTTGCCGCTGCAGGTTGCTGATAGCAACGCGTCCGCCTCTGCGCATCTTGCGCCGCGAGGCACCGTCATGCCACTGATTCAAGGAGGCCGTTGATGGACATTCTGTATGTGCTTATTCCGCTGTCGGTAGTTCTGGTCATGGCCATTGTGGCCGCCCTGTGGTGGGCCGTTTACCGGGGCCAGTTCGAGAGCGTGGAACAGGAAGGCGAGCGCATTCTTCGCGACGATTGATGTGGCTCAACGAGCCCAATGAGAAACCAGTGAACACTTTGCAAGAAATCTAAGAGGTGCCCGATGGAAGCAACAAATAACAATGCTGTCTATTACGACGACACCGTCGTAAGACAGTTCTCTATCATGGCCGTGGTATGGGGGGTGGTAGGTATGGCAGTGGGCGTGTTTATCGCGTCCCAGCTGGCCTGGCCGGAACTCAACTTCGGCATTCCCTGGCTGAGCTACGGACGTCTGCGTCCGCTGCATACCAATGCCGTGATCTTTGCCTTTGGTGGCTCGGCCTTGTTCGCCACCAGCTACTACGTGGTGCAACGCACCTGCCAGACCAAGCTGTTCATGCCCAAGCTGGCCAGCCTGACCTTCTGGGCCTGGCAACTGGTCATCGTGGCTGCGGCCATCAGCCTGCCCCTGGGATACACCCAGGGCAAGGAATATGCCGAGCTGGAATGGCCCATCGACCTGTTGATCACAGTGACCTGGGTATCCTATGCCATCGTGTTCTTCGGCACCATCGGCATCCGCAAGGTCAAGCACATCTATGTGGCCAACTGGTTCTTCGGTGCCTTCATCCTGGCCGTGGCCTTGCTGCACGTGGTCAACAACGTCTCCATTCCTGCAGGCTGGATGAAGAGCTACTCGGCCTATGCCGGCGTGCAGGATGCCATGGTCCAGTGGTGGTATGGCCACAACGCCGTGGGCTTCTTCCTGACCGCAGGCTTCTTGGGCATGATGTATTACTTCATCCCCAAGCAGGCCGGTCGCCCCGTGTATTCGTACCGCCTGTCGATCGTGCACTTCTGGGCACTGATCTTCACCTATATGTGGGCCGGTCCTCACCACCTGCACTACACCGCGCTGCCCGACTGGGCCCAGTCGCTGGGCATGGTGTTCTCGCTGATCCTGCTGGCTCCCAGCTGGGGCGGCATGATCAACGGCATCATGACGCTGTCGGGTGCCTGGCACAAGCTGCGTGACGACCCCATCCTGCGCTTTTTGATCGTGTCCCTGTCGTTCTACGGCATGTCCACCTTCGAAGGCCCGATGATGGCCATCAAGACCGTCAACGCGCTGAGCCACTACACCGACTGGACCGTGGGCCACGTGCACTCCGGTGCTCTGGGCTGGGTGGGCCTGATCACCATGGGCTCCCTGTACTACCTGATTCCCCGTCTCTTCGGCCGCGAAAAAATGCACTCCGTGCCCGCGATCGAGCTGCACTTCTGGATGTCGACCATCGGCATCGTGCTGTACATCGCCGCGATGTGGATTGCCGGTGTGATGCAGGGCCTGATGTGGCGCGCCATCAACCCCGACGGCACGCTGACCTACACCTTTGTCGAAAGCGTGAAGGCGACCTATCCCTTCTACGTGATTCGCGTGACCGGCGGTCTGCTGTATCTGGGCGGCATGCTGGTGATGGCATGGAATACCTGGAAGACCGCAATGGCCGGCCGTTCCGTCAAGGTGGCAGTGCCTGCCGTGGTGGCTCACGCCTGAGCATTGAGGAGCAAAAGCAATGTCTGATCAAAATAACGCAGTTCCCAAGAGCTCTTTGCACGAGAAGATCGAGACCAGCAACTTTCTGCTGATCGCGCTGACGCTGTTCGTGCTGACCATTGGCGGTCTGGTGGAAATCGTGCCGCTGTTCTTCCAGAAGTCCACGACCGAAGCCGTGGCGGGCCTCAAGCCCTACACACCGCTGCAACTGATGGGCCGTGACGTCTATCTGCGCGAAGGTTGCTACAACTGCCACTCGCAGATGATCCGCCCCTTCCGCGCCGAGACCATGCGCTACGGCCACTACTCGGTGGCTGGCGAGTTCGTCTACGACCACCCCTTCCAGTGGGGTTCCAAGCGCACCGGCCCCGATCTGCACCGTGTGGGCGGCAAGTACAGCGACGAATGGCATCGCATCCACCTGAACAACCCGCGTGATCTGGTGCCCGAGTCCAACATGCCTGCCTATCCCTGGCTGGAAGCCACCAAGGTGGATGACTCTGCCGTGGCAACGCGCATGAGCGCCTTGCGCAAGGTGGGTGTGCCTTATACCGATGCGGAGATCGCCGGGGCTCAGGCCGAAGTCAAGGACAAGACCGAGATGGAGGCCGTGATCTCCTATCTGCAGGTCCTGGGTCGCGCCGTCAAGTAACAGAGGAGGGACTGGAAAATGGATATCACCACCATGCGTGTTCTGGCCACACTGGCTTCGCTGGCGTGCTTCGTGGGCATCTGGTGGTGGGCGTTTGCCCGCCGTAACCAGGCCCGTTTCGACGAGGCAGCTCAGCTTCCCTTCCTGGAAGACTGAGTCTGATCACTACAACGAGAACATCCCATGAGCGACTTCTTTAACAACTTCTGGTCCGTGTATATCGCGGCCGTTTCGCTGATCGGCATCCTCGGCTGCTTCTTGCTGCTGGTGCTGGTGGCGCGCCGCAAGGTCGTTCCTTCCGCGGACAACACCACCGGTCACGTCTGGGACGAAGATCTGCGCGAGCTCAACAACCCCATGCCCAAGTGGTGGATGGGTCTGTTCGTGATCACCGTGGTCTTCAGCCTGGCCTACCTGGTGGCCTACCCGGGTCTGGGTTCCTTCAAGGGTGAACTGGACTGGACCCAGTATGGTGCTTATGACAAGGAGATGGAAAAGGCCCGTGTCGACCTGGAGCCCATGTACGCCAAGTTCGTCAGCATGCCCACCGAAGAAATGGCCAAGGACCCCCAGGCCATGGCCATCGGCGAGCGTCTGTTCATGAACAACTGCGCGCAATGCCACGGCTCCGATGCACGCGGCAGCAAGAGCTTTCCCAATCTGAGCGACGGTGACTGGCTGCATGGCGGCACACCCGACAAGATCAAGGAAACCATCACCAACGGTCGCATCGGCGTGATGCCTCCCATGGCAGCTGCCGTGGGCTCGGCGGAAGATGTGCGCAATGTGGCTCACTATGTGCTGAGCCTGTCGGGCAGCCCCCACGATGCCGTCAAGGCTTCGCAGGGCAAGTCCAAGTTCGTGGCCTGCGCGGCTTGCCACGGCATGGATGGCAAGGGCAACCAGGCGCTTGGCGCACCCAACCTGACCGATGACATCTGGCTGCATGGCTGGGGCGAGTCCGTCATTGTCGACATGGTCAACCATGGCAAGATGAACGAGATGCCTGCTCAGAAGGACAAGCTGACCGAGGCACAGATCGCGGTGCTGGCCTCCTATGTCTGGGGGCTGTCCAACGCAAGCGCCCAGAAGTAAGACGGGTGATGAAGGCGGTGCCAAGGCACCGCCTTTTTCTCGTTTGAGTTTTCAGTAATTACAAAAATATTAAGGAACTGCGATGCCCTGCGATCCGGACAAACCTCGCAAAGTCATTCCGATCACGGTTGAGCCTGTGGACGGCGGCCAGGAATATATGCCCATGTTCGCCTCCGAACAGAAGGTTTACTCGCGCGCCATCAGCGGCGTCTTCTCGCGCTGGCGCTGGATCATGGTGTTCCTGACCCAGATCGTCTTCTACGGTCTGCCGTGGCTGCAGTGGGGCGAGCGCCAGATGGTGCTGTTCGACCTCGGGGCACGGCGCTTCTATCTGTTCGGGCTGGTGCTCTACCCACAGGACTTCATCTACCTGACCGGGCTGCTCATCATCAGCGCGCTGGGGCTGTTTCTGTTTACCGCGGTGGCCGGGCGTCTGTGGTGCGGCTTTTCCTGCCCGCAGACGGTCTATACCGAGATCTTCATGTGGATCGAGAGCAAGGTCGAGGGAGACCGCAGCGCCCGCATGCGCATCGACAAGCATGGCTGGACCTTCGAGAAAATCTGGAAGAAGTCGCTCAAGCAGTTCCTCTGGATTGTTCTGTCGCTGTGGACCGGATTCACCTTTGTCGGCTACTTCGTGCCCATCCGTGAACTGGGTGTGGAGCTGATGGCCTTCCAGGGTAGCTGGCAGATTTTCTGGGTGCTGTTCTACGGCTTTGCCACATACGGCAATGCCGGCTATATGCGCGAGCAGGTCTGCAAGTACATGTGCCCCTATGCACGCTTCCAGAGCGCCATGTTCGACAAGGACACCATGATCGTCAGCTACGACGTTCAGCGTGGTGAAGCGCGCGGCCCGCGCAGAAAAGACGTGGACTACAAGGCACAAGGTCTGGGTGACTGCATAGACTGCAAGCTTTGCGTTCAGGTCTGCCCCGTGGGCATCGACATCCGCAAGGGGTTGCAGTACGAGTGCATTGGCTGCGGTCTGTGCATCGATGCCTGCAACTCCGTGATGGACAAGATGGAGTACCCGCGCGGCCTGATCCGCCTGACCACGCAGAATGCCGTGGCCAAGCTCTGGAAGCAGGCGCAGGTGATACGGCGCATCTTCCGCCCGCGCGTGCTGATCTACTCAACCGTGCTGCTGGCGCTGAGCGCAGCCATGATCGCCAGCCTGGTACTGCGCGAGCCGCTCAAGGTCGACGTGATTCGCGACCGCGCCGCGCTGTCGCGCATCGTGGCTGGCGGCAAGCTCGAAAACGTCTATCGCCTGCAGATCATGAATGCAACCGAGTCAGAGCAGCGCTATCGCATCAGCGCCACGGGGCTGGATCAGCTGGAAGTAGTATCCGAGCAGGAAGTCTCGGTCGGTCCGGCCGAGACGCGCGGCATTGCGGTGCGCCTGCAGATCCCCTATGGCTCGGCTGCTTCCGGCTCGCACCCCGTGCATTTCAATGTGGATGCGCTGACGGCTGGGGCCGGAAGTATCTCCGAAAAATCCGTGTTCCTGGTGCCGCGCTAGGCCCGCAGCATGCATCGCGACAGCCACGCAAGGGCATCGCGAATCAGCAACAATTGATGCTGCCCGATTGCAGATTTGCAATTGGGCAGCCAGATTTCTGAAAAGAGGTTTCACCATGTCGGCAGCACAAGCCAAGGCCCTGCAAAAGGCCAAGATCATTCACCCCGAGGACGGCAAGCCCTGGTGGAAGTTTGCCCATGTCTGGCTCGTCATCGCCGGTCCCGCCGTGGTGGTGGTCGCGGGCATCGTGACCGCCTATATCGCCATGAGCAAGCCGGACCCCGTGATTGACCCCGACTACTATCGTCACGGCATTGAGATCAACCAGCGCCTCACCGAGAGCGAAAAAAGCCTGGCGCCAGCAGTGACGGGGCGCAACCATGCCGCGACGCCGGCCAAGGACCATCCGCTGGATCGCTGACCTAGATTTCAACGCATCCCAAGGCCGCTTCCGCGGCCTTTTTTTCGGCCCTGGTTGCAGGCTTTTCTGTAGCCCGGTGGGCCGTGACGGCGTTCTATGTCTTGGTCGACCGAAGAGTCCGGTAGGTCCCTGCAGTGCTCGGAAGCCGGCAAGGGATGGCCGGGTGGAGTTCAACAACAGGAGCGTATAGCGCTTTATCAAAGGCTATTTCAGATAGATATAGACCTCAAATCGATACACATAAAGCGCTGGAAGCTCTTCAAATAATAGCGGTCCAGGGTTTCCCATCTGAGTGCATGCCCTTGGTATGGCTGGGAAGGTCATGGCAATTGTGCAAAATAGGTTCAAACCCACAGGCCAAGGAGAATCGCGATGGATGCTCGACGCTGGATGTGGATTGTCTGGCCGGCTTTTCTGGCCGCGGCAATCATGGAAATGGTGGTATTTGCCTTTGTGGACCCGCTGGACATGCACTGGCTGGGCTCGCCTCTGGAATGGTCGCGCAATGGCATTTACACCCTGGCCTTTTTTGCCTTCTGGGCGGTTACCGTGTTCAGCGGACTGATGACCGTCATGCTGGGGCGTTCGGCCAGCGATCTGAACCAGGGCATAGTCTCGGAGCCCCTGGTCGAGTAAGGCGCTGCGCACAGGACCGCAGTTTCGAGGCCGGTGGCGGCTCCGGATGGAGGGGCTGGCCGCTCGTTGTGCCGGCGGCCTTGGCGGTGGAAACTCCAGGCAGGTGTTCGCCGTCATTAAAAAAGCCCGCTGTCTGCGGGCTTCGTCTTGATGGTTGCTGTCGAGGTCAGTCCTGGCATTGCTGGCTGTTGACGATGCGCCTGAGCGCCTCGGTATCCAGAATGCGCAGATGGCGCTGTCGGACTTCGATGATGCCTTCCTCGGCGAACTTGGAGAAGGTGCGACTCACGGTCTCCAGCTTGAGGCCCAGATAGCTGCCGATTTCTTCACGCGTCATGCGCAGCACCAGCTCCGACTTCGAAAAGCCGCGTGCCGACAGACGCTGCACCAGGTTCAGCACAAAGGCCGCCAGACGCTCTTCGGCGCGCATGCTGCCCAGCAGCAGCATCACGCCATGCTCGCGCACGATTTCGCGGCTCATGACCTTGTGCACATGATTTTGCAGTGCCGTGACTTCGCGCGAGAGCTGCTCGAGCTTGTCGAAAGGCATGATGCAGACTTCGGCATCTTCCAGCGCCACGGCATCGCAGGTGTGGTGGTCGTTGACGATACCGTCCAGACCGATGATCTCGCCGGCCATCTGAAAGCCCGTGACCTGGTCGCGACCGTCTTCGGTGGCCACGCTGGTCTTGAAGAAGCCGGTGCGAATGGCGTACAGCGAGGTGAACTCCTCGCCGTTGCGAAACAGCAGCCCCCCCCGTTTGACCTTGCGGCGCGTGGCCACAATTTCGTCAATACGCTCCATTTGTTCATCGTCCAGGCCCATGGGCATGCACAGTTCACGCAGATTGCAGTTGGAGCAGGATGCTTTGATGGTCTGAAGATTCATGGGCTTTTCAGCAACGGCACAGACAGACTTGGAATGGAGAGTCGCGCCGATCATTGACCTCGTAGTTAGTGATGAGTTGGATCAAATTGTCGCAGTACTTGCCTTGCGCTCTCTTGATATTCATCAAGGACAGTTGGATTGCCTTGGTGCACATTGTTTGCATTCATTCAAAAACATGTGCTTCTGCCCATTATGGGCATGATTTCCAGGATCTGATTTTCTTTGAAATCTGCTCAATGTGGAGTGTGGGCGCACCCTAACTTTCAGTTATGACCGCAGTCACGCCCGAGTTGCTGAGCCGCTTTGATATTCCCGGCCCGCGCTACACATCATTTCCAACAGCCGACCGTTTTGTTGAGGCTTTTGGTGCAGACGACTATATCCTGGCATTGAAACAGCGCAAGACGCATTCGGGCTCACGTGCCTTGCCTTTGTCCGTTTATGTGCATGTGCCATTTTGCGAGTCGCTTTGCTATTACTGCGCCTGCAACAAGATCGTGACCAAGCATCATGAGAAGGCTGCCGAATATCTGGATTATCTGGGCCGTGAACTGACCATGCATACCGAGCATTGCGGCAAAGGCCAGCTGGTAAGCCAGTTGCATCTGGGAGGCGGCACGCCGACCTTCTTCAGCGATGCCGAACTGCAGCAGTTGATGCTTCTGATGCGTGAACATTTCAAGCTCGATCCAGCCGGCGAGTATTCCATCGAGGTCGATCCGCGTACCGTGAGCAACGAGAGGCTGAAGACACTCAAGGACATGGGCTTCAATCGCCTGAGCTTTGGCGTGCAGGATTTTGACCCCGCGGTGCAGAAAGCGGTGCACAGGGAGCAGCCAGCCGAGCAAGTCTTTGAGCTGGTGGCCGAGGCCCGCCGTCTGGGCTTTGTCTCCATCAATGTGGACCTCATCTACGGTTTGCCCAAGCAGACATCCGAGTCTTTTGCGCGAACGCTGGCCCAGGTCAACGAGTTGCGTCCCGACCGTATTGCTCTGTATGCCTATGCGCATCTGCCCGAGCGCTTCAAGCCGCAAAGGCGTATTGCATCGGCTGACTTGCCCATGGGACAGGAGAAGCTGAACATGCTCTCCGGCGCAATTGATGCCTTCATGAATGGCGGCTATGTCTATGTGGGCATGGATCACTTTGCGCTGCCCGACGACTCTCTGGCCATCGCCAAGCGTCAGGGGCGCCTGCATCGCAACTTCCAGGGCTACAGCACCCAGCCCGATTGCGACCTGATTGCACTGGGCGTATCGGCCATCGGCAAGGTGGGCGCCACCTACAGCCAGAACGTCAAGACCCTGGAAGAATATTACGACGCCATTGATGGCGGCATGCTGCCCGTGCAGCGCGGATTGGCGCTCTCGCGTGACGATCTGGTGCGCAGAGCCATCATCATGGCCATCATGTGCCAGGGCTCCGTCCTGTATGAGCCGATGGAGCAGGCCTGGCTGATCAATTTCCGCGAGTACTTTGCTCGGGAGTTGGCTGCACTGGGGGAAATGCAGCGCAATGGCCTGGTTCAGCTATCCGACGAGGGCTTCAAGGTCACGGGCCTGGGCTGGTTTTTTGTGCGCGGAGTAGCCATGCTGTTTGATCGATATTTGCAGGCCGACCGAAACCGCACGCGCTTTTCGCGCATCATCTAGCGCATGTTGTTTTCGCTGGTCTGGACTGCTTTGATCATGGGGCTCGTGGGTGGGCCCCATTGTCTTGTGATGTGCGCTGCGCCCTGCAGCGTCGTGACGGGCGCAAGGCCTGCCAGCGACGGCCAGGTCATCGCCTTGCACGGCCTGCAAAAACGCCAATGGCTGCGCACCAGTTTGTTTCATCTGGGACGCATTGCCGGCTATGCCCTGCTGGGAGGAGCGGCGGCTGTGGCCATGCAGAGTCTGGCCTGGCTGACCAGCCAGACAACGGCCTTGCAGAAGCTCTGGACGCTGATGCATGTCGCCGTCATGGCCTGGGGTCTGGCCATGCTGGTGCAGGCGCGACAACCGGTGTGGCTGGAGCAGGCGGGGCGCTCTGTCTGGATCAGGGTCCAGCCCTGGGTCGTCGCCCCGGGAGGGAGTTTGGCCGCAGGCTTTGCCTGGGCCCTGATGCCTTGCGGCTTGCTTTATTCGGCAGTGCTGGTGGCTGCGCTGAGTGGTGGAGTCTGGCAAGGTGCTCTGTCAATGGCTGCCTTTGCCATTGGCGGCGCAGTGTGGCTGCTGGCGGGCCCCTGGTTGTGGCAGCTGGGGCAGTCGCATCTCAATGCATTGCGGGCGCGCTGGGGCACCAGAATTGCGGGTTTGATGCTGATTGGTGTTGCGAGTTGGGCTTTGTGGATGGATCTGGTCTACAAACCCAGCCTTTGGTGCCGATAAGTCACACAGGAAGGGAATGTTGGTGCAGTTTGCATCCCAACAGACCCTAGTCATGGTTGAGCAGTCATGGAACTGCGGAATAATGTCTCATCTTGTGTGTAGCGCTCAAAGTGAATCGTTTCGTTGCTATTGATATCGGACAACTGCGAATTGGCATGTATGTCCATCTGGAGACTGGCTGGTTGCGCCACCCGTTTCCCGTCAGCAGCTTCAAGATTGTCAATGACGAGCAGTTGCAGACGCTCAGGACCCTGAAGCTCAAGGCCGTACAGGTTGATCTCTCCAGAAGCGATCTGGAGGAGGCTGTCACGCCTTCCGTCGCGCCTCCTCGACCTGCTGCGAGCCATCCGGACAGCGATGCGCATGCCTGGCGAGACAGCATTCTGGGTGTGCAGTCCCGGTTTCTGGGTGCGGTTTCCGTATTTGACGATGTTCAGGCCCTGTTGCCTGCCAACCCCGAGCGGGCGCGCGCCACGACGGATAAGCTGGTTGCGCAGCAAGTCGTCAAACTGGCGCAGGCTCGTGATCTGAGCTTGCATCTGCTCGCGGATACGGGCGGTGCCACATTCGGTGTTCATGGAGTGAACGTTTCCGTGCTGAGCCTGTTGCTGGGCAAGACGCTGGGCTTGCGCAACGATGTGCTGCAGGATCTGGGCACGGCAGCGTTGTTGCATGACATCGGCAAGCCGGGGCTGGAGATTTCCGCGTCGGCCAATGCACTGAATCAAGGCACGGATCGCATGCCGCTGCGAGAGACCGCCTATGCACGGCATGTCGGAGAGTCGGTGGCGTTGGCCCTGTCCATGGGCTATCCTCCTTCGGTCACGACGGCCATCGCCCAGCACCATGAGTGGGCCGATGGATCGGGCTTTCCGCTTGGCCTGCTGGCGACCGATATGGACATTGCCGGACAGATACTGGCGCTGGCCAACAATTTCGAGCGTTTGTGCAATCTGCCACTGCAAGGCAACGAAATGACGCCCCATGAAGCCATGGCCGCACTGTACGGGCAGTATCGCCAGCGTTATGCACCTGAAGTGCTCAAGGCATTCGTGCAGACTCTGGGTGTCTATCCGCCGGGGTCCTTGGTGGAGCTCAGCGACGGGCGCATGGGGGTGGTGGTGTCCGTCAATACCAGCCAGTCTCTCAAGCCGCAGGTGCTGACTTATGACACGCAGACGGCGCAGAAGTTGCGGTTCGTCGATTTGCTTGAATATGTGGGTTTGGGGATTCGTCGCGGGTTGACGCGTAATCAGCTATCGCGCAATGCGCTGGAAGCTTTACAGCCACAAAGACGTCTTTGCTATTTTTTTGACAGTTCTGCAGCACCTGCTGTCGAGAAAGATCTCGCGTGACCATGCCGCAGAGTTTTCTGATCGACCCTCTGCTCGCCGCCATGCTCGATGGCTTGCAGGAGGCCGTCTGGCTGCTGGATGCGCAGAGCCTGCGCGTGCTTCATGCCAATGCGGCCAGCACGCAGCTCACGGGTTACACCCCTGAGCAGGCACGGGAGCAGTATGTCGATGTGCTTTGCGCTTCCCTGGTGCAGAAGGCGTTCTGGCAGGACGCTTCCAATTGGGTGGGCGGCGCGAAATTTCTCACGGAGATCTGTAAGGCGGATGGATCGTTGACGGCCGTGGAGATGGGGGTTGGCTCCATCGCCCAGAACCCGCGCTGGTTGTTGCTCACCATGCTCGACCGCAGCGAGCAGTTGAGGCATGAAAGCGAGCTGGACATGCTGCTTGCGGAGTTGCGGGCGACGCTGGAGTCCACCGCAGACGGCATGCTGGTCTGCGATCTGCGCGGCGGCATTCGCGCCTTCAACCATCGTTTCGCAGAGCTGTGGCAACTGCCCGAATCCCTGCTCGTGCAACGTGACGACGAGGCCATCTTCGCCCATCTTGAAGCGCAGACCATCAGCAGCGAGAGCCAGTTCACGCTGTTGCAGGAGGCGCAGGATCTGTCGGCACCCGAGACCTCGGAGGTGCTGCAACTGCTAAGCGGTCGGGTGCTGGAGCGTCGTTCCGTGCCTCAGCTCAGTCGCGGTGTGGCGATAGGGCGGATCTATTCCTACCGGGATATCACGGCGGAATCCAGTTCAGCGACCGAGCTGCGTCTTGCGGCGCGCGTGTTCGAATCCAGCCTGGACGGCATCTTCATCGCCGATGCTGCAGGCGTCATTGTGCAGATCAACCCGGCGGGCGTGCAGCTGCTGCATGGAAGGTCGGTGCTGGGTCTTGCCGCCTGGGCGCTGTTCGAGTCCGAAGGCGGCCCTGTTTCCGATTTGCTGGAGCTGGCATCCGCGCGCTGGGATGTGGGCAGTTTCTGGGAGGGTAATCTTTGGCTCAAGCAGAGCGACGGTCAGCGTTGCGCGGTCTGGCTGTCCTGGGTGGCCTTGCGCGATGGCTATGGCCGTCTGGTGCAGAGCATTGGCTTCATGCGCGACATGACCATGCAGCGCAGTGCCCAAAAGCAGATCGAGCAGCTTGCCTATAGCGATGCCCTCACCGGACTGCCCAACCGCCTGAGCTTGAGCCGCCATGTGCAGGCCGCCATCACTGCTGCGCGTTTTACGCAGCAGCCTTTCAGCATTCTGTTTCTGGATCTGGACCGCTTCAAGATCATCAACGACTCGCTGGGTCATGACTTTGGCGATCGGGTGCTCAAGCTGGTTGCTCAGCGGCTGGGTGGATTGTTGCGTCCTGCCGACGTGCTGTGTCGCCAGGGAGGGGACGAGTTCGTGCTCTATCTGCATGACTGCACCGGAGAGGGCGCTTCGGCTGTGGCCGCCCGCATTCTGGAAGAGATGCGTCAGCCCTTCATGCTCGACGGCCTGGGCTTTTCCGTGCAATGCAGCATTGGCGCGGCGCAGTTTCCTGCAGATGGGTTGACGCTTGACGAGCTGATTCGTCAGGCCGATATCGCCATGTATCGCGTCAAGGAGCGCGGACGCGGCAATTTCAGCTTCTACCAGCCGCAGATGAGTGCAGGCCTGCTCTCGCGCATGAAGCTGGAGCACGCCATGCGGCAGGCTCTGGACAAGGGGCATATGGCCGTGCACTTCCAGCCCCAGGTTCATATCCGCTCGGGTCGCATTGTGGCAGCGGAGGCTTTGCTGCGCTGGACGGATCCTGAGCTGGGCGTGATCTCTCCGGCGGCCTTCATTCCGCTGGCCGAAGAGTCCGGCTATGTGGTTGCGCTTGATGCCTGGGTGCTGGAGCAGTCGGTACAGGAGGCCGCGCGCTGGCTGGCCATGGGCAAGCCCGTCAAGGTGTCGGTCAATGTCTCGGCACTGGAGTTCAGGCAGCCGGACTTTGTGGATCGCCTCAAGCGCGTGCTGGAAGCCAGCGGCTTGCCGGCCCAATGGCTGGAGCTGGAGTTGACCGAGAGTATCCTGCTGCAGGAAGCACAGGAGATGGCCTTGCGCGTGCACCAGATCGCAGAGTTGGGCGTGGGCCTTGTGATCGATGACTTCGGCACCGGCTATTCGAGCCTGGCCTATTTGAAAAAACTGCCAATCTCCAAGATCAAGATCGACCAGAGCTTTGTGCGCGGCCTGCCTCACGACGCGGGAGACAAGGCCATCGTGGGCGCCATCATCAGCATGGGGCAGGCCCTTGGCGTGGAACTGGTGGCCGAAGGTGTGGAAACGCAGGAGCAGTGCCAGGCCATAGAGCAACTGCAGGGCGACTACTTTCAAGGCTATCTGTGTTCGCCGGCCTTGCCAGCGGAGCAATTCAGAAAGCGCCTGGAGCAAGGCGCATCTGAGCAAGCATCCGGCGCACAGCCGTACTCGCCGGACGAAGATGGCAGCGGTATTCATATTGCAGGTCTGCAATAGACACTGGGCATGCGTTTGCGCTAGGTTTTCCATCGTCTGATTTGACGATGCGCAGTCTGTGCGGGCTTGGCAAGATCAGGGCATTTCTTGGGCCGACTGCCGGGCACCTACAACAATGAACAATGCGTGCAGAGTTGAGCAACTGTGCAGTGCTGATGGGCCGGACTTTTTGAGATAGCCAATGCCCAAAAGCGAATACGCAAGTTTTGACTTCTACAACTACCGCTCGGCCGCTCTCGAGGCCGTAAATGGCTTTTCTGTCGGCTTTTCTGCTCCGAGGCCTGCCGAGTCCGGTGCAGTTGGCTCGCTGGATGAAACTCCGCTTATCAGCACCGAAGCCATGAGTCAGCTGATTGCAGCGCTGTATGAGTCCGCCATGGATCCGCAGCACTGGAAGGTTTTTCTGGAACTGCTGCGCTCTTGCGCCAATGGCAACTACGCCTCGCTCGTGGTGCGCGACCCCCATGGTGAAAATGTGGGCTGGGTAATCTCGGCAACCGGAGGCCGTTCGGAGGTCATTCCCTACGACCCCTATGCGCAGTGGAGTCCGTTTCTCGGCATTGCCAAGGATCAGGTGCTCACCTTGCGGGATGTGATGACGGAGTCCGAATGGCATTCCTGCCGCTACTACACCGACTGGTGCAAGGGGGTGGACATAGAGCACATTCTGGCCGTCGACGTCATGACCGATAACGGCTGCTCCTATGGCTGGCGTATCACGCGGCCTGCGAGCGCCGGTGCATTTGAATCACGGCAGCTGGACCTGGTGCGCATGCTGGTACCTCACCTCAGGCGGGTGCTGAACATGCAGCTGAATTTGCACCGTGACCGGCAGGTCATATCGCTATATGGGCGTGCCACCGCGCAGCTGATGATGGGGGTGGTCATTCTCGATCAGGCCGGGAAAATGATAGAGGCCAACCCAGCGGCGACAACCATTCTGAATCTGGGCGATGGCATACGGGTCAACAACGGAGCGCTCGAAGCCGTCTATGCGAATGACAATCGCAAGCTGCAGCGTCTGATCCGCGATGCCTTGCTTTCGCCCAGGCTGGAGCGGGCTTCGATGACGGAGGGTATGTCCATCACCCGCCAGTCCGGTCAGCTGAACTGGGGTGTGGTGGTGCAGAGCATCTCTGCCGATGAATGGACTGAAGGCAAGCAACGTCCCAGCGTAGCGGTTTTTCTGCGCGATACGACGGGCAAGGCAGAGCCACCCGTCAAGCTCACGCAGCAGCTCTTCCATCTGACTCCTGCCGAAACCGCAGTGGCCACGCATTTGAGCAACGGCATGTCTTTGGAAGAGGCTGCGGAGGCTCTGGGCATCAAACCCAATACCGCGCGAGCCCATCTGCGTTCCATTTTTTCCAAGACCGGGGTTCGCCGCCAGACAGAGTTGGTGCGACTTTTTCTCAATAGCGTGGCCTGGCTGGGCAATCAATGATTCCGGCCCGGACCCGCAAGCTCGTCTGCACGACGGCCCTCGCGTCTTGTGCCGTTTGGACTTGATCGCTTCCGGGTCATACCGCACGCGCATTGTGCAAGCAGCGACCTGCTCCGACGCACTGTAGTGCTGCACAAGCGCGACAGTCGGGCCGGAGTTGTTCATACATGTCGACGAAACCGTTTCTTGGCGGATGTCTAGGGAATATGAATCCGGAAGTCCTAAGCTGCAGGTCTGTTTCGCTGCTGAAGGGTTTTGTCGGAACTATCCGGGTAGACAACTCCCGATACATGAACCCGATCGCGCCCCGCATTTTTGGCTTGATAGAGCAGTTGATCAGCTTCCTTCAGAGCTTGCTCAAGCTGGAATGACTGGGTGATCGAAGAAATGCCAAAGCTCATGGTCAGCTTGGGGCCCGATGGAAGAACCGGATTCTTGGCCCCGAGGTCACGCTGGATGCGCTGGGCGATCAGCTCTGCATCGCACGGTCTTATGTCGGTCAACAGCATCACAAACTCTTCGCCGCCGAATCGGGCGACAAGGTCCTGCTCCCGCACATTGTTTTGCAAGGTCGCGGAGACAAGCTGCAGCACTTTGTCGCCACGTTCGTGACCCCAGGCATCGTTGATGCGTTTGAAGTGGTCTATATCGCAGGCCAGCACGGCCATGGGGTAGAGCCCAGGATCATCCAGCCGCTTTTGGGCATGCTCCTGAAAAGAGCGGCGATTCAGTATCTGGGTCAATGCATCAAAGTCACGTTCCCTGCGCAGCTTGTCCACGGTTTCCTTCACTGCAATGGCGGTCATCACCACGGTGAAGAGCAGCGAGAAATTGAGAATGCTCACCAGCGTCAGAATCCAATAGGGCGATCTTGGCAGGGCGCGCAGATCCGAGTATCCAAGCAGCCAGATCAGGGCGGGCCGAGTGAAGGTGTAGGCAGTGAAGATGATGCTCAGCCAGAGCAGCGATCGATCGAGCCAGTCAAACGAGTTCTTCTTCGAGCGCACCTGCAGTATGGGCAGCAGTAAAACAAGACCGGAGCCTATGCTGAAGGAGCTCACCCGAGCCCAGACGTTGGGCTCGACCCGGCTGAACTGATACAACGCAGCCAAGGTCGCGATGGCTATCAGCCATACTGCATATGGCTGGGTCGATACGCGCCACCTCTCTGACCAGCTTTTGGCAAGACACCAGGCACTCAGCAGGTAGAAGCTGCCGATGTACAAGGCATAGTGATTGAGTTCCTCCAGGGGCAGCAGGCTTTGCACACCGAGAGGCAGGGCGGTGAGCGAATAGGCGCAAGCTTGCCAGAGCAGAAAGCGCTGAGATCTTTGAGCGAGCCAGGCGATGATCAATATGGCTGCGAGAGCCAGTATTGCCAGTGATGGCGTCAGAACCAGGAGGAAGTCGTTGTTCGCGAACATCTGACCAGAGCCTTCTCGACCAAAGATCGAAACGCAGTAGCATTGCCTGCTCTCCAAATTCAAAGCGACAGGCGACAGTCGCCATTCAAACAGCTTGATATGTGACTTCACAAGCTATCGCAATGCCTATTGCCGATCTGCGTCATCTGGACCCTGGGTACAGATGGTTGTCAATGTGGCCGCAGAGGGGAACGAGCTTCGGATTCAGAAGGGCCTCTGAACAAAAAAAGCACGCTTGGTCATGGACAGGCGGAGTGGGAGAATACTGCGACTAGTCTCTTTGTCGGGTTCGAGATGCCCTTGTTTCGTACCGCTGCGTTGACCTGTTTGGCGATGGCTGCCTTTGCGGCCAATTCACTTTTGTGTCGGCTGGCGCTGCAATCCCACTCTATTGATGCGGCAAGCTTTACGGCAGTACGCTTGGCATCAGGCGCTGCCATATTGGCGTTGGTGGTCGGCTTAAGGCGAGCCTCCTGCGTTGGCGTAGGCAACTGGTGGTCGGCTGGTTTTTTGTTCGCTTATGCCGCAGCTTTCTCATTCGCCTATGGAAGTCTTTCGGCTGCGGCTGGCGCTCTGCTGCTGTTCGGGGCGGTACAGGCAACGATGGTGGGTGTCGGCCTTTGCCGCGGCGAGAAACTTGCACCACGGCAGTGGGTCGGTCTGATGCTGGCCTTTGGCGGCTTGGTGGTGCTGTTGCGACCCGGACTATCGGCACCGCCCCTGGGCGCGGCTCTGCTCATGATTTTCGCTGGGGTCTCCTGGGGGCTGTACTCCTTGCGAGGCAAGGGGGCCACTGACCCGATTGGAGTGACGGCAGGCAATTTTCTTCGGACCGTACCTCTTGCCTTGCTGCTGCCCCTGCTGATGCCGGACCGAGCCTCATTGAGCTATGCGGGGCTGGCATATGCGCTGTGCTCAGGGATGCTGACCTCGGGGCTGGGATACGTCGCGTGGTATGCCGCACTGCCTCATCTGAAGGCGGGAGCTGCGGCATCCATGCAGCTCAGCGTTCCGTTGCTGGCAGCCATCGGTGCTGTTTCCTTGCTCGGAGAGCCTTGGACCATGCGGTTGACACTGGCCGGTGCCGCCATTCTGGGCGGGATTGCATTGGTGATGGTTTCTTCCCCGATCGGTGGACCTGTTTCATCAGTGAAGTAGCTGCTTATTGTTGCAGGCCGATGTGGCGCCAGAACGACCTCCGATCGGCTCCTGCACATGCTCTTGGAGATGGAAGCTTCAGAAACAAAAAAGCCACCGGTCAGGTGGCCTGTAGTCGTTGAGGGGGACTGCTTAGAAGGCGTCGACGCTGTATTCACCTTCGGGTGGGTTCTGAGACAGCATGCTCAGAACTTCCTCCGGGGAACGCGGATCAGGCATCGGCGTCATGATCTCTTGATTCGTCGCTTTGAGTTCTGGATAGGCGGCGTACAGGTAGGTCATGGCTACTCCTTGAAGAGGTGAATAGAAGCTGATTTGTTTCTTTTTAACGCTTGATGATGTCAGTTGGTTGACAGAAATGTAAACGTGGAACTGCCGGCATGCTTGTGCAGGAACTGCATGGCTCTTTCGTCCAGCCATTTGTCGTATCCCCTTGTGCTCGGGCATGCGCTATGCAGTCTCCGTGTTGGGAAAGATGGCTTCTTTGCAGGGGAGATGGGGCAGAGCAGCTCCCGGCAGATGGTGAGAGCCCATGTCCCATGGATTCAGGGCTTCCAAAAGCAAAGCGCGCGATTTGCGGGCTGGTGTACGCATTAGGTAGGCAAAGCGGCTGTTCAACAAGAAATTACAAGCGGCCTGCCCAGCAGGAATAGCCTGAAAGGCTCCAATTTTTCAAGGAGTTGCCATGAAAGCGCTATTTTTTTTGGTGGCGGCGGTTGCCAGCATGCTGGCAGCTTGTTCCATGATGCCGGGGCGCGATGCAGGATCCAATGCCCAGCAGACCATGGGGAGCAGTGATGTGCGCTATGAATGGGGGCGTGGGGCATATCAGGGGCCCGGCACCACGGCGCTATGGTCCGGCGGGGATGACACTTCCGGAGGCCTGGGCTGGCGTCGTGATTAGGGGCAAGGTCACAGCTGAAGCAGCCATTGGCGGGCCGTCATTGAATATCAGACACTCGAGTCCGTTTCTTCAGGCTGGGCATGCTCTGTCGTCCAGTTGGCCGGGCGAGTTGTCACTGGAGGGCGGAACTGTGACGTCCAGCCATGGGGGCAGATGCAAGCGGCTTTGTTGGCTATTGCTCCGGCAATGAAGCTGATTCTTGCGTTCCGGATGTTCCATGTTCATCCAGACCGCCAATGCCGAATGCTTCGGTGAGTTGACCAGTCCTAGTCGCTGACTGCAGCGCTGGATAGCAGATCGATCAGCAATCTGGCTGCGGGGGCGACATAGCTTTGCTCGCGGTATGTGACAACCAGTCGCCGGGTCATGGTGGTTTCCTTGATGGGCACTTCGCGCAGGCGTGATGCGGCAGGCGAACTCTCCAGGTGATGGCGTGAGATGAAGCTGAGCAGCTTGGTCTCGGCGATCAATGTGGGCAGCATCAAGAGCATGGTGCTCTCCACCTGCACACGAGGTCGAGGCAGGCGCTTGCGGTCAAACGCGTGATCAAGCCAGTCTCTGGTAGGAGCGCCAGGAGGTTGCAGCACCCAGCGATATGTCGTCAGATCGCGCAAGTTTGCTTGCATGCGGTGTATTTCATGCTCTGCACTGGCGGCCACGACGATGGTGTCCGAGGTCAGTACCTGTGAAATGTAGCCAGGCTCATCCGGACCTTCGGTTCCCACCAGCAAGTCAATCATCCCCGCCTGCAGTTGCGGGCGCAGCGTGTCGACCAGGCCCACCACGGTTCGCAAGGTGACTTCCGGAGCCTGGGCCATGAGCTGGCGTGCAGCTTTCGGCAACAGAAATTGCGCGGCGGTAGGCACGATGCCCACGCGAATATGGCCGCGCAGGCCGAGTGCCATGTCTGCGATTTCTCGCTTGGCATCCTCGGTGTCAAAGCGCAGGCGCTGAGCCCATTTGAGCAAAACCTGCCCGGCAGCCGTCAAGCGGATGCCGCGACCTGATTTTTCGAACAAGGGGGCGCCGCACTCTGCTTCCAGCCGGCGGATGCAGCTCGTCAAAGCCGGCTGGGTGCGGTGCAGACGTTCTGTGGCCTGCCCGATATGTTCGAGCTCCGCAATGGTTTCGAAGTAGCGAAGATCACGCAGATCCATAGCAAAAGCAAGATTGATGTATTTGAAAAAATTATCGATTGGACTGTATCTTTTGAAGCATTAATACTCAAGCACATCACAAAAAAAGCCGGCGCTGTGGCCGGCAATCCATCGGAGACAAACATGTTGCTGAACCGCCGTACTTTGGTCGCTTTCTGTGCTCTCGCTGCTGCAGCGACCTCGTACGCACAAACTTATCCCAATCGTCCCATCCGAGTTGTCGTTCCCTTCCCTGCAGGGGGAGGGACAGACATCATTGCGCGGGAGGTCACGCAAAAGGTGACCGGCGCCACGGGCTGGGTCTTTGTGGTGGAGAACAAGCCCGGTGCCGCAGGCAACATGGGCGTGGACATGGTGGTCAAGGCCCCTGCTGATGGCTACACCCTGGTGCTGGGACAGTCCAGCAACCTGGCAATCAGCCCCGCCTTGTACGCCAAGATGCCTTATGACGCGGTCAAGGACCTCGTACCGATCGTGCAGGTTGCGAATGCGCCCTTTGTGCTGGTCACGGGCACCAGTGCACCGTACAAGACACTCGCCGACGTGGTGAAAGCGGCCAAGGCCAAACCCAGACACCTCAATTTTGCATCTCCCGGCAATGGCACGGTGGCGCATCTCACCGGCGAACTGCTGCAGTCGGCCGCTGGCATCAAGATGCAGCACGTGCCCTACAAAGGTGCGGCTCAGGCATTGACCGATGTAGTCAGTGGAAATGTGGATCTGTACCTGGGATCCGTCCCCACGCTGATTGGCCAGATCCGGCAAGGCAAGATGCGTTCTTTGGCCGTGACGTCTGCGAAGCGGGTGGATGACCTGCCCGAAGTACCAAGCATCAACGAGTCGGGTTACAAAGGCTTTGATGCCGTGACATGGTTTGGATTGCTTGCGCCTGCTGGCACACCCAGGGAGGTGATCGCCAAGCTCAACAGCGAATTCAACAAGGCCCTGAGTCAGTCGGACCTGCGCAAGAAGCTCAGCGATCAAGGCGCCATCCCTGTCGGGGGCAGCCCCGAGCAGTTTTCCTCCCTGATCAAAGAAGACATCGTGCGCTGGGGCCAGGTGGTCAAGCAGTCCGGCGCGCGCATCGACTGACTGACCGATTCGGTTTCCTCTTTCCTTCTCACCCCTGAACCGGCCGGAATGCACCGGCCCTTGGAGATTCTTATGAGTCAAGCCGCTGCATTGCCTGATGTGGTTCGCAATATAGAGCGTGTGGATGCACAAGTGGTTGCACTGGTAGCCCAGTTTCCTTCGTCAATCCTGGCCGATGTGGCTGGCCGCCGCGGCGGGCTGCATGGTCGGATTGCGCCGCTGGCTCCCGACATGCGTTTTGCGGGGCCGGCCATCACCGTCGAGGTACGCCCGGGCGACAACCTGATGATTCATGCTGCCATGGCAGTGGCGCAGCCCGGGGATGTCATTGTGGTGGATGGCAAGGGTGATCTCTCCAGCGCACTGATGGGGGAGATCATGTCGCAGCAATGCATGGCCCTTGGCATTGCCGCCGTGGTGATTGACGGCGCAGTACGTGATAGCGAAGCCATCCGCGAACTGGGCTTTCCCATGTACGCCGCCGGCCTGAACCCGAATGGACCAACCAAGTTTGTACCAGGTCGTCTGAATCATCCCATCTCCATTGGAGGCGTGACGGTGTACCCGGGTGACCTGGTGGTGGGTGATGCCGATGGCGTGACTGTCATTGAGCGCAGCAAGGCAGCGGCGATGCTGCCGCTGGCCGTCAGCAAGCTGGCTGCGGAAACCAAGCGCATTGCCGACATTCGCAACCGCATAGCGCTGGCACCGGCATGGCTGGATGCTGCGCTGCGCTCTGCCGGCGTGATCCGGGAAGGAGAAACACTGTGATTAAGCGGCCGGTCTTTTTGGTGACAGGCGCAGACCTTGCGCCTCAGGCCCTGGCGTTGTTGGCCGATTTCGACATGGTGTATGCGGGAAAGACGCCCACCGAAGAAGATGTGGTGCGCCTGTGCAAACAGCATGACCCGGTGGGAATCATCGTGCGCTACAGCAGGGTGGGTGCACAGGCCATGGACGCGGCACCCAGCCTGAGGGTGATTTCCAAGCATGGCAGCGGGACGGACACCATAGACAAGCAGGCTGCCGCTCAGCGCGGCATTCAGGTCGTCGCTGCAGTGGGGGCCAATGCTGCGGCCGTGGCGGAGCAGGCGCTGGCGCTGATGCTGGCCTGCGCCAAGTCCGTGATTCAGCTTGATCAACGCATGCGCGCAGGTCATTGGGACAAGGCCACGCACAAGAATGTGGAGCTTGAAGGGCGTACTGTCGGCGTCGTGGGCTTGGGGGCCATCGGGCTGCGCTTTGCCAAAGTGGCAAATGCCATGGGCATGAGGGTGCTGGGCTTCGATCCTTATGCCCAGAACTTGCCGACCTTTGTGCAGCGGGCAGACTGGAGCAGCATTCTGAGTGAATCGGATGTCATTTCTCTGCATTGCCCGCTGACGAATGAGAATGCCCATCTGCTCAATGCCAGCAGCCTGGCTGCATGCAAATCGGGTGTTCTCATTGTGAACACCGCCAGAGGTGGCTTGATTGATGAGTCGGCCTTGCTGGAAGCAGTGAGGAACGGTCGGGTAGGGGCTGCAGGCCTGGACAGCTTCGCAATAGAACCCATGGCGCATCCGCATCTGTTTTGCGAAGAGCCGCGTATCGTGCTCAGTCCCCATATCGGCGGAATCACGGCCGATGCCTATGTCAAGATGGGCGTTGCAGCTGCACACAATGCGCTGCAGATCTTGAGGGCCTAGGTCAAGCAGGCAGCTTGCTATGGCCCTGATTGGAGGACAGTCTGGTCGCTGGCAAGCTGGTTACGGAAGAGGAGAGCACGCGGTGAACTGCCACCGCAGCGCTTCCCGATGCGAGAGCAGAATCAGACTGCCCGGAAGTCCGCCAGATCTGATGGCCGCCATCGGGGCTCAAGGCATTGAGCTGGTGGCGCTGGAGGCACATGCGTGGTCAGGCCCTGCAGTGCCTGGCATGGCAACGGGCTCTCTACCAAAGAACGATCTGCGAGCAGCGGAACAGCGACAGCTTGCGCCCCTTGTCATCGAACACGGTAGCCGACCACACCTGTGTTGTCCGTCCCAGATGTTCTGCCACGGCCTCCACCTGCAAAGTGCCTTGCTTTGCGGTACCGAGGAAGTTGGACTTCAACTCCAGTGTGGTGAATCCTTTGGCGCCCTCGGGCAGATGCACCAGGGTCGCATAGCCGGCGCAGGTGTCGGCCAGCATCACCTGCGTGGCAGCATGCAGGAATCCGTTGGGAGCCATCATCCATGGAGCAATGGTCATCTCCATAGTCATGCGGCCTTCGTCAATGGTCAGCGGTCGCGCGCCAAAGGTATCGGGCAGCGTTCCACGCTGGCGTTCAAACAGGCTGTCCAGGGTTTCGGTGGTGCGGAGCATCATGGCTTCCTTGAGTGGAGTTGGATTTCTGGTCTTGGCTGATCTGACTTCACGGTCTCTCCAGCACCGTAGCAATACCTTGTCCGCCGCCTATGCATTGGGTAGCCAGGGCATACCGTCCTTGCTGCCGCGCAAGCAGGGCCGCTGCCTTGCCAGTGATGCGCGCCCCCGTTGCACCGAGCGGATGGCCGATGGCCAGCCCACCGCCATCCATATTCACGACGGACATGTCCAGGCCAAGGTCGCGGATGCAGGCCAGCGCCTGCGATGAAAAGGCTTCGTTGATCTCGACCACGTCCAGATCGGCCACCTTGAGACCTGCACGGGCCAGCGCCTTGCGCGTGGCCGGGATCGGCCCTATGCCCATGATCGCGGGGTCCACCCCTACGGTCGCGAAGCTGCGGATGCGCGCCAATGCCTGAAGACCATGGCGTTGCGCAAAATCATCGCTGGTGACCAGCACGGCTGCAGCGCCATCGGTCAACGGCGATGAGGTACCCGCAGTGACCATGCCATCAGGTCGGAAGGCTGGCTTGAGCGCTTCCAGGGCTTCCAGCGTGGTGGCAGGGCGTATGCAGCCATCGCTGTCCACCAGCTCTCCGCCCGGCAAGGGGATGGGGATGATTTCGTCGGCCAGTCGCCCCTCATCGCGGGCCGCTGCTGCCTTCAGATGGGATTGCAGCGCCAGTCGCTCCTGGTCGGCTCGGCTCACGTTCCATCGCCAGGCCACGTTCTCCGCTGTTTCGCCCATGGATATGTAGGCATCGCTGCTTGCCTGCAATTCGGGGTTGGGCGAGAAGTTAAAGCCGCCCTGCGGAACCATTGTCATCGACTCCACGCCCACGCAGACAAAGGCATCGCCCATGCCGGCCTCTATCTGCGCGGCGGCGATGTGTACCGCCTGCATCGATGAGCCGCAAAAGCGATTCACAGTCATGCCGCCCACAGTCTCGGGCAGGCCGGCCAGCAGGCCGACTATGCGCGCGAGATTGTTGCCCTGGGCAGCCTCCGGGTAGGCGCAACCCAGAATCACATCCTCCAATAAAGCGGGATCCAGGTCGATGCGCTGCAGCAGGCCCTGGACCACCTGGGCTGCCAGCGTGTCGGGCCGCACGTCGGCCAGGCTGCCCTTGCGAGCGAAGTGGAACGGCGAGCGCGCATAAGCGGCGATAACGGCTTTCATGGCAGGGGCTCCTTGTGCTGATCAGTGCGCAGTGGCATAGCGCTGGGCGACGGTATTGCTGGACAGCTGGCCTGTCATGGCGCGACGCGCAGCTTCATAGGCATCCCATTTCTCGCCGGCATGCAGTGAAGGGATAGTGACCTTCTCGCCACGCGCGAAGCCCAGCAGAGCCGCATCGACCAGGTCTTGCGCGCTCATCACGATGCGCGCATCGAGGTTCTCCACCGGCAGCCCCCCAGCAGCCCAGAAGTCCGTTGCCGTGGCTCCGGGCAGCACGGCCTGTACCTGAACCCCTTTGTCGGCCAGCTCATGCTGAAGCGACTGACTGAAGGCCAGCACGAAAGCCTTGCTGGCGCCGTAAACGCCATTCAGGGTTTCGGGAGAGATGGCGACGATGGAAGCTATGTTGATGATCGCTCCATGGCCGCGAGTCACGAAGCCAGGAGCGGCTGCATAGGCCAGCCGCATAGGTGCTGTGACGTTCAGATCGATCATGCGGCTCATCTGTTCAACGTCGCTGTGCAGCAATGGCGTATGTGTGCCCATGCCGGCGTTGTTGACCAGCAGGGTGATGCTGGCGTCCGTGCGCAACTGTTGCTCCACGTGCGCCAGATCGGCTCGGTCGTTCAGGTCCGCTGGCATGACTGCTGCCGAGCGGCCGGTGCGTGTGCTGATGCTGCTAGCCAGTGCATTCAGTCGTTCGCGGTTGCGCGCGACCAGGATCAGGTCATAACCGCGTTGCGCGAGCTTTTCTGCATATATCGCACCGATGCCGGACGATGCCCCGGTGACGAGTGCGGTACCCAGGTGGGTTTGTGCCATATTGAAGCTCCTTAGGGTTGATGGCTGTTGTCCATGGCTTGTATGGTGCGATATGCGGCGATTGTCGTAAATGACGTATATAGTCATGAAAAAAGACATTGAAGGAAATCCTGATGCACCGTATTGCCTACCTGCTGCCCGAGGGTTTTCAAGTCATGGCGCTGGCTACCCAGGCCGTGTTCGAACTTGCCAACTTGATGTTGGAGCAGCCCTTCTATGCGGTGGAGACCTATGCGGCGGGCGGTGTGGCCCATGCTTCGACAGGACTTGTGTTGCAGGCAAAGCCACTTTCGGCAAACTGCAGGGCGGATACCTGGCTGGTTGCAGGCAAGCTCGCATCGCAGGACGTCGCTGCGGATCCCGAGCTGATCCGGTTGCTGAGCAAGGTGACGGCATCCGCGCGGCGTGTGGCGGGCCTGTGCACGGGCGCCTTCTTGCTGGCCGAAGCCGGTCTGCTCGACGGGCGCCGCGCCACCACGCACTGGTATTGGGCCGAGGTCTTGCAGCAGCGCTGCCCAAGGGCTCAGATTGAAGCCGATCGCATCTACATCGCCGACGGACCGATCTGGACCTCTGCAGGCATGACGGCAGAGATTGACCTGGCGCTGGCACTGGTGGAGCAGGACCTGGGTGCCAAGGTCGCACGATCGGTGGCGCATCGCCTGGTCATGCACCAGCGCCGCTCGGGCGGGCAGTCGCAGCACTCGGAGATGCTCAGGTTGACACCGAGGTCAGACCGTATACAGCAGGCGTTGGAGCATGCCAGGCGCAATCTTTCCCGGTCACTGAGCGTGGAGGCGCTGGCCGAGGCCGCCAATTTGAGTCCGCGCCAGTTCAGCCGGGTGTTTACGGCCGAGACCGGCCAATCCCCCGCCAAGGCGGTTGAGGGCCTGAGGCTCGAGGCCGCAAGACTGATGCTTGAAGGCAGCCGACACCCGCTGGAGGTGGTTGCGCAGGAGACGGGCTTTCGTGACCGCCGCCATATGCGAGAAGCTTTTCTGCGTGGCTTCGGCATGCCGCCGCAGGCCATACGGCGTGGGGCTCGGGCACAGCCGTAAGACGCCTGCACACCTGGAGCGAAACGACTTGGCCATGGTGGCAGGTGTTAGGCCTAGACCTGCCGCTGCCATCTCACTGGCTGCCGACGCGTCTGTGGCAAATAGGTCTGCCTCTGTCTTACGCGGCAAGGCGCATGGGCAGAGACGACCACCATGGTCAGTGACAGCTCTTGCGTCGAGCGTTCGGAGCACTGCTACCCACGAGGCCACAATCTGCAACTGCCGAAAATGGCGCCCGCTGCACTTGCCCGTGTGACGGGCAAGCCTGATTTCAAGGTGGACAGCCGACTAGGCGGGATTGTGTTGAAGAAATTGCGCCAGCATGGCCTGGGTTTCCGTGGGAGCTTCCATGGGCAGCATATGGCCGGCATTGATGGTCTTCAGCTCCGATCCTCGGATGCCCTGGTGCAACTCCATGGACTCATCCAGGCCGCGCAAGCGGTCTTGCTCGCCCGCAAGGATCAGGGTTGGACACCGGATCTCGCTCAGCCTGTCCGTGTCGCCTTCGCGGCGCAGCAGCGCCTGGCGGCGAAAAGTGTCTCCACCAAGGCGCATGCTCATTGCATGGATGCGATTCACCAGTTGTTCATCCTGCTCCCGTTGTGGTGCCAATGATTGACGAATGGATCTCCGGTTCACGCCGGCAAAGGTCTTGGGAGCAGCCATGGCTGCATCGACCTTGCGCCGCGCTTGCAGCTCCGAGTCGCCGCGCGACGAGGTGGCGATAAGCACGAGTTGCCTGACCCGGTCCGGGGCAAGCCTTGCGATTTCACGCGCCACATAGCCTCCCATTGAGAACCCGATCACGTCGAATGGACCGGCGGGGATCATGCCTATGGTGTGCTGTGCCATCTCCTCAATCGAGTCAGCGGAAGCGAGATCCGCATGGACAAGAGGGGCACGTGTTTGCAGAAACGGCCCGATGTCAGACCATAAGTCTTGATCGAGCATGAAGCCTGGAATGAGGACGGTGGTCAATGAAGTTCCTTGAGGATGTCAGGCATGGTCCGGCTCGTGGCGCCGTGCGATGCCGTAGTGCCTGCGCGGGCGAGCCTGAGCACCATGCTCAGGTCCCATGCAAGACATGCAGCAGCATCAGCAGCGGCGGCATGGTCACCAGGGCCAGCAAGGTGGACAGCGCAATGCCGGCGACCACTTCGTCCTGGGCGACCCGGTAGCGCTGGGTGAAGAGCAAGGCATTGGCGCCCACAGGCAAGGCCGAGCAGATCAGCATCACACCCATGGCCGGTCCGCGCAGCTGTAGCAGCCAGGCGCAGGCGAGAAACACCAGGGGATGTACCAGCGATTTGACCAGCGTGATGCGCATTGCGGGGCGCCAGTGGGCACCGATCTTGGTGAAGGCCAGGGTGATGCCGACGAGCAGTAGTGCCATGGGGCCCATGGCAGAGCCCAGCATCTTGAGCGAGGTATCGAGCACCTCGGGTAGGGGCCAGCCTGTCAGCGACCACAGCAGACCGGCCAGAATCGGCAGCGGCACAGGGTGGATGATGCTGTTGCGTACCGCCTGCCAGACCGTGCTCCCCAGGGATCGCCTGCCTTGGGTGTCGTCTGTATGTTGCTCACGAGAGGAGGCCAGTTCGAACACCATGGTCGCGGCCGTCAGCAGTACCAGGGCGTGCACCGAGATCAGGGTGAACAACGTCACCAATCCTTGCTCGCCAAAAGCCAAGCCTACCAGTGGCACGCCGATCATGGCAGCATTGCTGAACATGCTGGCTAAACCACGCGCCGCAGCCAATGTATTGAAGCCATAGACCAGCATTGTTGCCACGAACACGATGATGGCCGAAAGAAAGTACACACCGATCGGTCGATAGTCCAGTTCGCCAACATGCACCTGCGCCATGGTGCGAAACAGCAGCGCCGGCAGCAGCAGCAGAAACACCAGATTGGACATATCCTTGACTGCTGTCTGCCGCACCAGTCCTGCACGTGCCACACCAAACCCCGTACCGATCAATGCAATCACCGGTAGCAGTGCCGCTATCGCGGAACCATTCATTCAACTCTCCAACTAAACTGAGCCGCTGCCTGCACCTGCTCTCAGTGTGAGCACGTGCATTCCTCGGGCGCAGAGCTTAACTCTTCTTCTTACCAGTTCCGGGATACTGCTTGCTTTGTTTGCCAAGCCCTGCTACTCAGGCCATGTGAATCGGCGTCAAGCTTGGTACAGATGGTGCACGCGCGAACGCTTTGGGTATCGGGCTCGGGAGGCTTCTGGGTTTCGATGTTACGACTCGTTGAACCCATGCTCGAGTGGGCCCCTGAAACGCAGGAGCTATGTTCTACCTTCGGTAACAAAACCCTTGAGACTTGGCTTTGCAAGCCATGGTCATCGTCGAAAATAGACAGCGTTGGGTCGATCCCGATATTCGGAAGCTGATGGCGGCTGGGATGCCTGGTCGGCATTGCCGTCATCACGCAATCATTGAGAGAGAAGCACGGACACAAGCCATGCTGCGCAGTAAATTGGGAACACTGTTATTGGTCAGTGCTGCACTGTCGTGCGCGGCGGGATTTGCTTTGGATGCACGGGGCAGCATTGCCTATCTCGAACTTTGGCTGGCTTTGGCAGTCTTGTTGCTCCTCGGTGGAGCGGTTCTCATCGTCCTGGGGCAAAACGACTAGCCGGAGGCAGCTTATTGTCCGCACCAGCCATGTCCGGCGCATGACGCACACCGGGATATCGGTTATGGTGAGCTGTGTAAAAACTCCAAGGAAGCTCCGATGCCGAAACCAAACTATCCCTTCGAAAAACGGCAACGCGAGTTGGAGAAGAAGAAAAAAAAGGAGGAGAAGGCTCAGCGCAAGGCGGCCGCCTCCGAATCAACTCCATCCAATGTGGTGCCAGAGGTGTTGCAGGACAACAAGTAAGTCAGGGATGGGCTGTACGCCGCCGTGATTGCGGGGGCGCTGCACCCGACCGATAGTTGTCAATACTCGGATGCCTTGCATGCGAGGAACTGCGCACAAGGAGTTAACCCGCCGGCCGTCTCTCATGTGCAATGCATGGGGAAACAGACCTCAGGCGCCTGCACGAGCACCCAGCTTGCATGCGCGTCTGATCCAGCCCGCTCGCGCTGCATCGCTGGAATTGACCACCGGGCCAAAGCTGTGCACGCGCACGGGCCTGATCCCGCTGAACTCCAGGATGGCCTGCTTCATTTGCCGGTGACCGGGTTGGCGCTGCACCCATCTGTAGTACCACGGCGGGGAGTCCATGGTCACCAGCAGTTCCGCGGTGCGGCCTGTCAGCAGGCGATCCCACAACACGGAATTGGCTCGGTACTTGAAGGCGAAGCCTGGAAGGAAGATACGATCCAGAAAGCCCTTGAGCAGCGCCGGCAGTCCGCCCCACCAGATGGGATAGACCCATACCAGATGCTGAGCCCAGGCAATGTCGATCTGTGCCTCTCGCAGGTCGGGTTCCAGCGGCTGGACATGCGCATATCCATGGCGAAGGATGGGATCGAAATACATTTCCCCAAGTGACAGCAGGCGTACTTCGGCTCCGGACTGGCGCGCGGCGTCGGCATAGGTGTGAGCCAGGCTTGCACACAGGCTGTGGGAAGAGGGCTGGCCGAGGATGATGAGTATGCGACGGGACATGGCGATAGAGGCTCGCGGAGTTTGGAGGCCGCCAGCATCACCTTGCCCCTTGGGACAAAGTCAAGCGCTGGATCGGATCGGGAGCTTGTCTGGCGTCGCGCACCCAATTGAGTCCTCACAACTGGCCAACTCCACGCTCAGCGCCGCAAGAGCGGTGTCTGCAGCCTGCAACTGCGCCAGCTCGTCGGCGATGGCACGTCGCCGGGAATGGATCAGTTCCAGGACGGCTGCAGCGCCCGCGGCGGTGTCGATGGCGCGTAGCGGCTGAAGCGCAGCCAGGCGAAATCCCAGTGCCAGCGCCTGGCGAATCCATTGCACGCGCTGCACATCCTCAGGGCCATAGCTGCGGTAGCTGCCTCTGCGCGCCACGGTGCCGAGCAAACCGTGGGCCTCGTAGAGGCGGAGCGCCTTGGGTGTGCAGCCTGTGAGGGCCGCGAGCTCACCAATGCGCATAACTGACCTTCGGGTGCTTCCAGGAATGGCGGGCGCTTGCGCAAACGGCTGAGGGCTGAAGTTGCATGCGTGTCTGAAGTCGCTTGGGCATGTTGCGGGTGTAGGCGTGTCAGCCGGGATTTGCCGGAGCATCGATTCCCTGGGGCACCTAAAGCCTTGGGTGCAGCCAGCGCAGGTCAAGGTCTGCTGTCGGAATGGCCTCAGGCTATGGGCAAGAAAAAGGCCCGCAATGCGGGCCAATCATCAATCCAGATTTGCAAGTTGTTGATGCCTAGCGTGGCTTTGTTTGATGTGCTGGGCCACGTTCATGGCTGTAAACCAACTACATCAACAGCTTGTCGGTAAAGGTGTCTGCAAATACCACCGGCTCGTCATCCTGAACCGGGGGTTCAGGTGGGCAAGAGCAACCTATCGTTGGGTTCATCTGACGCGAGACGATCACGCTCAATAGGTGATTTATCAAGCCCATGCTCGTTGAGCATTGGTT
>Ga0209370_1000667_pt1 | contig 39820 bp, 40 predicted proteins | sample AgamicAtPrz_FD_187164 | JGI IMG/M metagenome (GOLD analysis project Ga0209370, IMG submission 187164) | Agave microbial communities from Guanajuato, Mexico - At.P.rz (SPAdes) (version 2) | ecosystem: Host-associated > Plants > Phyllosphere > Phylloplane/Leaf | place: Guanajuato, Mexico...
CGAACAGCCAACAGTGGAGAGAGGTTGACATGATCGTGTTGAAAGACAGCCAGGACAAAGTGCTTGCCGCGCTGCAGGCGGTGTCCGGCATCGTGGAACGGCGCCACACCCTGCCCATCCTGGCCAACGTGCTGGTCCGGAAGCAGGGCAAGCAGGTGGAGCTGACCACGAGCGACCTGGAAATCCAGGTGCGCACCACGGTCGAGTTCGAGGGCGACGACGGGGACTTCTCCACCACCATCGGCGCGCGCAAGCTGATCGACATCCTGCGCTCGATGCCGTCGGACCAGACGGTGAGCCTGACGTCCAACCAGAACAAGATGACGCTGCAGGGCGGCAAGAGCCGCTTCACGCTGCAGACGCTGCCGGCCGACGATTTCCCGCTGGTGCAGGAAGCGGCCGACTTCGGTCCCGCGTTCAGCGTGCCGCAGAAGACGCTCAAGGGCCTGATCAACCAGGTCCACTTCGCGATGGCGGTGCATGACATCCGCTACTACCTGAACGGCATCCTGTTCGTGGCCGAGGGCAAGACCCTGACGCTGGTCGCGACGGACGGGCACAGACTGGCGCTGGCCCAGGCCGAGACGGACACCGAGATGCCCAAGCAGGAAGTCATCCTGCCCCGCAAGACGGTGCTGGAACTGATGCGGCTGCTCAAGGACGGCGGCAAGGGCGACGACGAGAGCGCCCCGATCGAGATGCGCTTCGCCGGCAACCAGGCCAAGTTCAGCTTCAGCGGCATGGAGTTCGTGACCAAGCTGGTCGAGGGCAAGTTCCCCGACTACAACCGCGTCATCCCGAAGAACCACCGTTTCCACGTGATCCTGGGCCGCCAGCCGCTGCTGGCCGCGCTGCAGCGCGCCGCGATCCTGACCAGCGAGAAGTTCAAGGCGGTGCGCCTGTCCTTCGAGCCGGGCCTGCTGTCGATCGCCTCGAGCAACGCCGAGCAGGAAGAGGCCAAGGAAGAACTCGAGATCGACTACGGCGGCGACCAGATCGAGACCGGCTTCAACGTGACCTACCTGATGGACGTGCTGGCCAACATGTCGCAGGACATGGTGCGGGTGGACCTGAACGACAGCTCGTCCAGCGCGCTGCTCAGCATCCCCGAACACACCGGCTTCAAGTACGTCGTCATGCCGATGAGGATCTAAGGTCGCTGCGCGACCTTCGCTCCTCGGAGCGGGGACGTTGCGCACCCCCTGCCCCCGCCAGGCGGGGGTTCCAGCCAGTTTTTTCAGCGGCCGCCGCGGCGGCCTGAGTACCCCTCCGATGACCGATAACAGCACTCCTGAGAACACCCCGACGCCCGCGCCGCAGAACGACGGCGCGGGGTACGGCGAGTCCAGCATCCAGATCCTGGAAGGCCTGGAGGCGGTGCGCAAGCGCCCCGGCATGTACATCGGCGACACCTCGGACGGCACCGGCCTGCACCACCTGGTGTTCGAGGTGGTCGACAACTCGATCGACGAGGCGCTGGCCGGCTACTGCGACGACATCGTCATCACCATCCACACCGACAACTCGATCTCCGTCATCGACAACGGCCGCGGCATCCCGACCGGCGTGAAGATGGACGACAAGCACGAGCCCAAGCGCTCGGCGGCCGAGATCGCGCTGACCGAGCTGCACGCCGGCGGCAAGTTCAACCAGAACAGCTACAAGGTCTCGGGCGGTCTGCACGGCGTGGGCGTGTCCTGCGTGAACGCGCTGTCCAAGACCCTGCGCCTGACGGTGCGCCGCGAAGGCAAGGTCCACCAGCTGGAGTTCAAGAAGGGCGTGCCGCAGGACCGCCTGATCGAGGTCCGCGACGGTTTCGAGACCAGCCCGATGAAGATCGTCGGCGAGACCGACAAGCGCGGCACGGAAGTCCACTTCCTGCCGGACACGGAGATCTTCACGCAGAACTCCGAGTTCCACTACGACATCCTGGCCAAGCGCCTGCGCGAGCTCTCGTTCCTGAACAATGGCGTGAAGATCCGCCTGGTCGACGAGCGCAACAACAAGGAAGACAACTTCGCCTTCGCGGGCGGCGTGCGCGGCTTCGTCGAGTTCATCAACAAGGGCAAGACGGCGCTGCACCCCAACATCTTCCACGCCCAGGGCGACAAGATGTCGGAGCAGAACACCAACATCGGGGTCGAGGTCTCGATGCAGTGGAACGACGGCTTCAATGAAAGCGTCCTCTGCTTCACCAACAACATCCCGCAGCGCGATGGCGGCACCCACCTGACGGGTCTGCGCGCGGCGATGACGCGGGTGATCAACAAGTACATCGAGGACAACGAACTGGCCAAGAAGGCCAAGGTCGACGTCACCGGCGACGACATGCGCGAAGGCCTGGCCTGCGTGGTCAGCGTCAAGGTGCCGGAGCCCAAGTTCAGCTCGCAGACCAAGGACAAGCTGGTGTCGAGCGAAGTGCGCGGCCCGGTGGAGGAAATCGTCGCGAGCAAGCTGGGCGACTGGCTGCTGGAGAACCCGACCGACGCCAAGATCATCTGCGGCAAGATCGTCGAGGCGGCGCGGGCGCGTGAAGCGGCGCGCAAGGCGCGCGAGATGACGCGGCGCAAGGGCGTGCTGGACGGCATGGGCTTGCCGGGCAAGCTGGCGGACTGCCAGGAGAAGGATCCCGCGCTGTGCGAGATCTACATCGTGGAGGGTGACTCCGCCGGTGGCTCCGCGAAGCAGGGCCGCGACCGCAAGTTCCAGGCGATCCTGCCGCTGCGCGGCAAGATCCTGAACGTCGAGAAGGCGCGCTACGAGAAGCTGCTGACCAGCAATGAAATCATCACGCTGATCACGGCGCTGGGCACCGGCATCGGCCGCGGCGCGGGCAGCGACGACTTCAATCCGGACAAGCTGCGCTACCACCGCATCATCATCATGACCGACGCGGACGTGGACGGTGCGCACATCCGGACGCTGCTGCTGACCTTCTTCTACCGGCAGATGCCGGAGCTGGTGGAGCGCGGCCACATCTACATCGCGCAGCCGCCGCTGTACAAGGTCAAGGTCGGCAAGCACGAGCAGTACCTGAAGGACGGCCACGAGCTGGACGGCTTCCTGCTGAAGGTCGCGCTGAACGATGCCGAGCTGCACACGGCCGGCGTGGGCGCGGGTCCGGTGCTCAAGGGCGAGGACCTGGAGACCAAGGCGCGCCAGTACGTGGCGGCGCAGAACGTGATCGAGCGCCTGTCCGCCTGGATGGACGGCGAGGCGCTGCACCTGCTGGCGTCGGGCCTGTCGCTGAACCTGGACACGAAGGACGCGGCGGAGATCTCCGCGACGGCGCTGGCCTCGGCGCTGCACGACGCGGTGGTGACGGCCGAGACGGATCCGCGCACCGACAAGCAGCTGCTGCGCATCAGCCGTCGTCATCACGGCAACGTGCGCTCGAGCATCATCACGGCGGATTTCGTGCACGGCGCGGACTATGAAGTCCTGGCCGAGGCCGGCAAGACTTTCAAGGGCCTGGTGGGCGAGGAAGCCGTGATCCGCAAGGGCGAAGGCGAGAAGGCCAAGGAAAGCAAGGTGACGGACTTCCGCGGCGCGATGGCCTGGCTGATGACGCAGGCGGAATCGAGCGTGGGCCGCCAGCGCTACAAGGGCCTGGGCGAGATGAACCCCGAGCAGCTGTGGGAAACGACGATGGACCCGACGGTCCGCCGCCTGCTGCGCGTGCAGATCGAGGACGCGATCGAGGCGGACCGCGTGTTCACGATGCTGATGGGCGACGAGGTGGAGCCGCGCCGGGAGTTCATCGAGACGAATGCGCTGAGGGCGGCGAATATCGACGTGTGAGCGTCGGCGCCCCGCCATGCGGCATTGAAGAATGGCTCATCTCTTGCGGGATGGGCCATTTCTATTTCTGTTTGGCGTTGCCCGGCGCGGGCGCCTATTCAGGAGGACTTAATGGTTCGCTCGAGACGGAGCAGCAAGCTCGTACGCGAACTCATAGAAGTGCTTCCCTTCGCGGATATCGATCGTCAGCGTCCCGCTGATCCCTTCGAGCCCGCCGGTTCCTGAATCCGGCACCACCTGCACCACCAACCGTGGCTGTCCGCGGTTCATCTCCCCGGTGTGCATCAGCACGAAGCTGCCCTCGCGGCCTGCGAGCCGCGCCTGCACCTGCTCCATCGCCACGTAGCCGGCCGAGCCCGGCACCGGCGTCCTGAACGCCAGCATCTCGCCGAGACTGCTCCCTTCAAGATCGCCATGGAACTGCTTGACGAGGGCCATCCGGCCAATCGGACAAGCGTCATTCGCCGCGGGCGCGGGCGTGAGCTGCACGTCGAACGTGCCTTTGGCGGACCGGGTCATGGCGTCGGCTCCATGGAAGTGGGCTTCGCATGTTCGCCGACGGCGCCCGACATGACCTCGGTCATGCGCGCCCCCTTTGGAGGGGGCAACGCCTCTCGACAGTGGAAAAAGCGCCTCCGTAGACTGCGCCTCGTCCCCCTCACTTCCGCGAGACCCGCATGCGCGCATCCGTCTTCCGTTCCGTCCCTGTCCTCTCGGCGCTGGCCCTGACGCTCGGCGTGTCGGCCGTGCCCGCCCAGGCCCAATCCATCAGCGTCAAGCCCGGCCTGTGGGCCAGCGCGAGCGTCAACACGCTCAACGGTCGGAAGATGCCCACGATCTTCGACATCAACGGCGCCCTGACGCCGCAGCAGAAGAGCAGCCTCGCCGCCGCGATGGCTAAGGTCGGCCTGCCCACCGGCGGCAGCCCGCATCTGGACTGCCAGCAGAGCCCCGAGTTCGCCCTGCCCAAGCCGCAGAGCGTCGACGACTGCACCACGCAAGTGAAGCCCGTCGACGCCACCAGCGGCACCTTCACGATGAGCTGCAAGAGCGCGACGGCCAGCGGCATGGGCAACGGCTCCTACCAGGTCACCGACAAGTCCAGCGCCACCGTCAAGGTGACGTTCAAGGGCACGACCGCGCAGGGCATGCCGATCACCTATGAATCGACGTCGGTGCACAAGTGGATCGGCAGCGACTGCAGCGCGCCGCCGCCCGGCATCGATCCGTCCGTGGCCGAGCTGCTGCAGTGAGTCCGCGCGCGCCGCGCCAGGCGGCGCGCGTCAGGCGTCCATCTCCTTGAACACCTCGGCGGCGACGCGGAACGCATCGATCGCCGCCGGCACGCCGCAGTAGATCGCCGTCTGCAGGAAGACCTCCTTGATCTCCTCGCGCGTGAGCCCGTTGTTGAGCGCGCCGCGCACGTGGATCTTGAGTTCATGAGGCCGGTTCAGCGCGGTCAGCATCGCCAGGTTCAGCAGCGAGCGCGAGCGCCGGTCCAGCCCCGGCCGGTTCCAGACATCGCCCCAGCAGTACTGGGTCACCAGCTCCTGCATGTCGATGGTGAAGTCGGTGGCGTTCTGGATCGACGCATCGACGTAGGCATCGCCCAGCACCTCGCGGCGCGTGGCGAGGCCTTCATCGAATAGCGCCTGGTTCTTCGGGGCGTAGGGACGAGTCACGGGCAGCTCCTGTCAACGGAAGACCAGCCGGTCCGGCCGGCGATGGGAGGCAATGTAGCCCGGTGCCGACCCTGCGATGCCCAATGGGGCTGCACGCTGCCGGACGTGGGACGCATCCGACACCCGCATGCCGTGGTTCACCTTAGCTCATTTACCTGTCTGGTAAAGTCTCACGTCTCTTTTGCGGCGCGGGGAGCTGCTTCTTGGAGATCAGGTTCAAGGACAAGCGGCTGCGCGAGTTGTGCGAGAAGGCCTCCGCTGCAAGGACGAAGCTCGGGGAGCTCGTCGCCAGAAAGCTTCGCACGCGGCTCGCAGAGCTGGAGGCTGCCGCCTGCGTCGGTGACCTTGTGGCCGGCCGTCCGCACCCGTTGACGGGAGATCGCGCGGGTCAGTTCGCCCTTGACCTGGCCGCCGGCTGGCGGCTGGTGTTTGCGCCCGCGGACGAGCCGATCCCTCGGCGCGCCGACGCCTCCATCGATTGGCCAACCGTGACCATCGTCTGTATCGAATTCATTGGGGACTACCATGGCTGACTCTGTGTTCGCGCCCGACTGGGTGTCGCCGCCCGGGGACACCATCCTGGACCTGCTCGAGGAGCGCGGCTGGACGCAGCTGCAACTGGCCGACCGGCTCGGCTTCTCCCTGAAACACGTCAATCAGCTGATCAAGGGCAAGGTCCCTCTGTCGGAAGACGCGGCCGTGCGGCTTCACACCGTTCTGGGCGGCTCGGTCGGCTTCTGGCTGAAACGGGAGGCCCACTATCGCGAGCGCATCGCGCTTCAGGACGCCGCCGAGCGGAACGCCGCGATGGTGTCCTGGCTGGACCGCTTTCCGATCAAGGAACTCATGGCGGTCGGCGTCCTGGACAAGCGTCGGCTGGACGCGAAGTCCAAGCCGGCGCTGGTGGGCGAAATGCTGTCCTTTTTCGGCGTCGCCAGTCCGCAGCAATGGGAGCGCCAGTACGGCGAAATGCAACTGGCCTTCCGTCGCAGCCGGCAGGACCAGGCCGATGTCGGCGCGATCTCGGCGTGGCTGCGCATGGGCGAGCGTCTCGCGGAAAGGCAGGAGGGGCCGCGCTACGACGAGGCCCGCTTCCGCGCCGCGCTCGACGGCATTCGCGCGCTGACGCTTCAATCGTCCGGCGACTTCCTGGAGGCCATGCAGCGTCTGCTGCAGGACGCGGGCGTGGCCTTCGTGCTGGTGCCCGCGCTCCCGCGCACCCATGTGTCAGGCGTCGCGCGATGGCTGAGCCCGAGCCGGCCCTTGATCCAGCTGTCGCTCTACGGCAAGACCAACGACAAGTTCTGGTTCAGCTTCTTCCATGAAGCGGCCCACCTGCTGCTGCATGGCCAGCAGAAGTCGACGGTCTTCCTGGACGATCCGACCAAGTCGGGCAGCAATTCCAGAGAGGAGCGGGAGGCGGATGCCTTCGCTTGCGATGCACTGATCCCGCCGGCGCTCGCCCGCGAGCTTCCGAACATCGCTGGCACGCGCGCGGCGGTGCGGGCCTTCGCGAAGCGCGCCGGCATTCACCCTGGCATCGTGGTCGGCCGGATGCAGCACGACGGCCTGCTCGACCTGGCCTGGCTGAATGACCTCAAGGTCAGTTTTCGGTGGGAGGCCGGTACCGACTGACGGCCCCCGTCCCGCGATACCAGCGCCTCCGTGCCGCGGCGGTTGGGCCGGACGTCGTCTTCACCGCGCCAGCATCACCTCCTGGTGCCCCTTCCCCGCCGGAATCATCGGGAAGCAGTTCTCCACCGGCGCGACGGCCACGTCGAGGAAATACGGGCCGTCGCTCGCCAGGCAGTCGGCGAGCGCCGCATCGAGCGCATCCCGCCGCGTCACCCGCGCCGCCTCCCAGCCGAAGCCTCTCGCCACCGCGACGAAGTCCGGCATGCAGGCGTTGTAGCTGTGGCTGTAGCGCTCGCCGTGATGCAGCTCCTGCCACTGCCGCACCATGCCCATGTGGCCGTTGTTGCACAGCACGACCTTGACCCCCGCGCGGTGCTGCCGCGCCGTGGCCATCTCCTGCAGGTTCATCAGGATCGACGCATCACCGCTGACGCACACGACCAGCCGCCCCGGATGCGCCACCTGCGCGCCGATCGCCGCCGGCAGGCCGTAGCCCATCGTGCCGGCGCCGCCCGAGGTGAGCCAGCGCCGCGGGCGCTCGAAGGCCAGGTGCTGGGCCGCCCACATCTGATGCTGGCCGACGTCCGTCGACACGATCGCGTCCCGGCCGGCGAGCTGCGCCTGCAGCCGCGCCATCAGCGCCTGAGGCGCGATCACCTCCGGTGTGTCCTCGAAGGCCAACGATCGGCGCGAGCGCCAGTCCTGGATCCGCGCCCACCAGTCGGCCAAGCGCTCCGGCGGCATCGCCCGCCGTTCCAGCGCGCGGCGCAGGCGCGGCAGCAGCGTCCGCGCGTCCCCGCACAGCGCGAGGTCGGCGCGCCGGACCTTGTCGATGGACGCGGGGTCGATGTCGAGGTGGATCACGCGCGCGCCGGGCGCGAAGGCATCGAGCCGGCCGGTCACCCGATCGTCGAAACGCGCGCCGGCGCAGACGATGAGATCGGCGTGATGCATCGCCAGGTTGGCCTCCAGCGTCCCGTGCATGCCGAGCATGCCCAGCCAGTGCGGTGACGACGCCGGCACCGCGCCCAGCCCCATCAGCGTCAGCGTGCAGGGCGCGCCGGCCAGCGCCACCGCGGCCGCGAACGCGGCGCAGGCCTCGTCGCCGGCGTTGATCAGGCCGCCGCCGCCATAGAACACCGGCCGGCGCGCGGTGGCGATCCAGTCCGCGGCCGTTTCCACCGCGCGCACGTCGACGATGGGCGCGACGGGCAGGGCCGTCGCCGGCGGCCGCTCGTGTGCGGTCCGCGCGGTGGGCCTTGCATCAAGCTCCTTATCGGGACGCGCCGGCGCCAGCTGCACATCCTTCGGCACGTCCAGCAGCACCGGGCCCGGACGACCGCCCCGCGCGATCTCGACGGCCTTGCGCACCAGCGTCGCGACGTCGGCACCGGGCCGCAACTGCGCGTTCCACTTGGTCACCGGCCGCGAGATGCCCAGCGCATCGCACTCCTGGAAGGCGTCGGTGCCGATCGCCGCGCTGTTCACCTGGCCGCTGATGCACAGCACCGGCACCGAGTCGCACAGCGCGTCCAGCAGGCCCGTCGTCGTGTTGCTCATGCCGGGGCCCGAGGTCACCAGCACGACGCCCAGCCGGCCGGTGCTGCGCGCATACCCCTCGGCCGCATGCACGGCCGCCTGCTCATGGCGGACCAGGATGTGGCGCAGGCGCGGCTCGCCGTGCAGCGCGTCGTACAGCGGCAGCACCGCACCGCCGGGATAACCGAACACGGTGTCCACGCCGCAGGCCACCAGCGTGTCCAGCAGCGTCTGGGCACCGTTGCGCGGTGCCGCATTCCCGAGCGGGGCGACAGGGCCGGCGCTGGCCGGCGATGAAGGGGAGGAGGGAGAAAAAGGCGCGTCGATGACCGCGCCATGGGCGCTGACCTGGGCGCCGTCGAACCTGGCATTCATGCGTCCAGTGTCCCGGCACTGGCCCGGAAAGGGTTGCCGTTCTTGCCTCATAGAATCCGCCGCACAGCAAATCTTCCTTCCAAAGCTCGATGGATCAGCAGATCAAGCTCGACAAGTTCGACCGCGCCATCCTGCGCGCGCTGCAGCGCAATGCGCGCGCCAGCCTGCAGGAGGTCAGCGAGGAGGTCGGCCTGACCACCTCGCCGTGCTGGACGCGCATCAAGCGGCTGGAGGAATCCGGCGTGATCGAGGGCTACACGGTCAAGGTGAACGCCGAGAAGATCGGGCGGCCCGAGCAGCTGATCGTGCAGCTCACCCTGAACAAGCACACCGACGCGGCGATGGCGGAATTCGCCCGTCACCTCGAGGCCATCCCCGAGGTCATCGATGCCTACCTGGTCTCCGGCGATTACGACTACGTGCTGCGCCTGTCCGTGCGCGACACCCGCGACTACGAACGCCTGCTGCGCGAGAAGCTCTACAAGATCCCCGGCGTGCGCCACAGCAAGTCCAGCTTCGTGCTGCGCTGCCTGAAAGCGAGCTCCCTGCCCCTGTGAGCAGCGCCCTGTGAACGGCGGCGCGCCCAATGGCGGGCAGCGGCGGTCGGCGCGACCTCCGATCGAGGCCGCTCAGTCGGCGTCCGGCGCCTCGCTCGAGGTCGAACCCGGCGCGAACGACGCGCCCTCGACCCGCGCCGGCAGCTCGGGCAACCGCAGCAGACGCAGCATGTAGGTCCGCGCGGCCGCGACATGGCGGCGCATCGCCTCGCCCGCAGTGACCGGGTCGGCCTGCCGGATCGCCTCGACCATCGCCCGGTCCTGGACGGCCAGCACGTCCAGCTCCGACGCCCACAAGGCCATGCGCGAGCGCCGGACCGCCTCCAGCAGCCGCCCGCGCGAGGCCTGCATCCCCAGCGCCTGCGCATTGCCGCCCCAGCGCGCGAGTTCCTCCTGCAGCGTCTCATCGGCCGCCAGCAGCTCCCGCGCACGGCCATCTCGGGCGGCCTCCTCCACCGCCCGCACGAGCGCCTCGAGCTGCGGCCCCTGCGCCGCCTCGCGGGCCTCGGGCCGACCGCAGGCCTGGGCCAGCAGCATCGTGTGCAGCGCTTCGCGCACGTCGAAATACTCCTCGATGAAGCGCGCGTCCACCGCCCGCACCACCGCGCCCTTGTTCATCCGCATGTCCACCATCCCGTCCCCCTGCAGCTGCAGCAGCGCCTCCCGCACCGGCACGTTGCTGACCTGGTAATGCGCGCTCAGCTCATGCAGCGTCAGGTGCTGGCCCAGGCGCCAGCAGCCGTCCTCGATGTCGGCGCGGATCTGGTCGCGCAGGCGCAGGTAGGTCGGCGCATTGATCGGGTGTGTGGATCGAACCATCGCGGCACTCCGTCCAGCAATTGCGGTGAATGAACGATTCACTCTAAGGAGCGCGCTCCCGGTCCATTCCCGGCGAAACGCGTCACCGCCCGCGTTCTTGCCGAAGCGCAATGAACCGATGTCTCGTCCCGGCATGGACTGCGCAATCGACATGTATGTCGCCCGGCGCCCTACTGGAATCAGTCGAGTCACCCCGTGTCAATGGGACAGGCTGTGTCGTTTCCGCATCGCTCGCCCGCAGGGCGCTACAGTCGCGCCCGGGAGGTCAGCGACACAGAGGCAGATGCCCAGGTCAATTCACCCCGAATGGAGTCAGCCGAATGGCGAAATCCTTGAAACAAGTCCTGAGTCAGATCGAGAAACTTCAGAAAGAAGCCGAGGCGCTGCGCGCGAAGGAAATCTCCGGCGTGGTCGCGCGGATCCGCGAGGCCATCGATCACTACGGCCTGACCCCCGAGGAATTGTTCGGCGCGACCCTGCAGCGTCCGCGCGCCGGCCGCAAGGCCGCCGCGAAACCGGCCCGCGCGGCCACCACCGCCAAGCGCAAGGCGCCGCGCGGCGCCGGCACGCCGAAATACCACGATGGCGCCGGTCGCACCTGGACCGGTGTCGGCAAGCGTCCCACCTGGTTCAAGGAAGCGCTGGCCGCCGGCAAGACGGCCGAGGACCTGCTGATCGGTTGACGTCAGCGGCCCGGGTCGGCGGGCCCTCGCGCCGCGAGGCCCGCCGGGCCGCGTCACCAGATGCGGCAGCGCTCGGCGTCGGACTTGACCATCTTCTGGCCCGGCTTGCAGTGGAAGGCCCGTTCGAACTCGGGCATGTTCACCGCGACCCCGTTGATCCGGTAGCGCCCCGGCGAATGCGGGTCGGTCAGCGCATGCACGCGCGCGTACTCCGGCCGCGCATGGCTGCAGTCCCACTGCGCGAAGCCGACGAAGAAGCGCTGCTCCGGCGTCAAGCCGTCGCGGTCCGCCGGCGGCGGCGACATGTCCGCGATCTGCGCCTTCCAGGCCGCATGCGCCAGCACCAGGCCGCCCAGGTCGGCCAGGTCCTCGCCCAGCGTCAGCTTGCTGTTGATGCGGATGTCGTCGACGACCACGTACTGCGCGTACTGCCTGGTCACGCAGGCGGCGCGCTGCTCGAAGGCCTTGCCGTCCTTCTTCGTCCACCAATCGCGCAGGTTGCCCTTGGCATCGAACTGCCGGCCCTCGTCGTCGAAGCCGTGGATCAGCTCATGGCCGATCGTCCCGCCGGTGTTGCCGTAATTCGGCGCGTCATCCAGCTTGGGATCGAACAGCGGCGGCTGCAGCACGCCGGCCGGGAAGTTGATGTCGTTCATCTGCGCGTCGTAATACGCGTTGACCGTCTGCGGCGTCATGCCCCATTCGCCGCGGTCCAGCGGCTTGCCGATCTTGGCCAGCTGGCGCTTGAGCTCGAAGGCATTGCCCCGCATCACGTTGCCGGCGAAATCGTCGCGCGCGACGCTCAACGCGCCGTAGTCGCGCCAGCGGTCCGGATAACCGACCTTGTTGACGATCGCATGCAGCTTCTCCTGGGCGCGCTGCTTCGTGGTCTCGCTCATCCAGCTCAGCGACTGGATGCGCGCGGCCATCGCGTCCTCGATCTGCTTCGTCATCGTCAGCGTCTTGTCCTTCAGGTCGGGACTGAAGTTGCGGGCGACGAACTCCTGGCCCAGCGCCTCGCCGAGCTGCGCGTCGACCAGCTCGACGCAGCGCTTCCAGCGCGCCTTGTTCTGCGGCACACCCTGCAGCGTCTGGCCGAAGAACTCGAAGTTGGCCTGCACCGCGGCGCCGGAGAGCGTCGGCGCCTGGCTGCTGACCAGCTGCCAGCGCAGGTAGTGGCGCCACTGCGCCAAGTCGCGCTGGCGCAGCTCCCTGGCCATCGCCTTGAAGAAGGCCGGCTCGGTCACGTTGTAGGCCGCCTGCGGGTCCAGGCCCAGCGCGCGCTGGTAGGCCGCCCAGTCGAAGCCGGGCGTGAGCGCCTGCAGCCCGGCCGCCTTCATCGGATGGAAGCCCTTGTAGGGATCGCGCTTGTCGACGCGGCTCAGCGAGGCGCGCGCCAGCGCGGTCTCCAGGGCCATCACCTGCCGGGCCTGCGTGCGCGCCGCCTCCGGCGCGTCGCCGAGCAGCTCGAAGCTGCGCGCGACATGCGCGACGAACTGGTCCCGCAGGGTGCGGGATTTCTCGTCGGCCTTGAAGTAGTACTCGCGGTCCGGGAGGCTCAGCCCACCGGCGTAGGCGAAGGCGATGACCCGCGTCGAGTCGGCCATGTCCTGGCCTGAGCTGAAGTGGAACAGCACGCGCTCGTTGTTGGTCGCCAGGTGCAGCGCGGCCAGCAGGGCCGGCAGATCGCGGCGGTCCTTCAGCGCGTCGATGCGCGACAGCAGCGGCCGCAGCGGCGCCAGCGCGTGGCGCTCGGCCGCCGCTTCGTCCATGCAGGCGGCGAAGTAGTCGCCCATGCGCGCCTGGTTGGCGCTGCGTGCCGGATCGGCGGCCGAGAGCTTGTCCAGGATGCCCCAGAGGTAGCGCTGGTTCTCGTTGGCCATCTTGGCGTAGACCGACCAGCGCGCCTGGTCCGGCGGGATCGGGTTGGCCGCCATCCAGCCGCCGCAGGCGTACTGGTAGAGGTCGTCGCAGGGATCGGCGTTGCGATCCATCGCCGCGGTGTCCAGGCTCGGCGTGTAGGGCAGCTGGTCGAGCGGCGCTTCGGGCGCGGCGGCGGGCGCGGATGCGGCCGCGCCGGGCGCGGGCGTCGCGGCCTGGGCGAAGGGGGCGGCGCCAAGGGAAACGGCCGCGACAAGCGCGGCCGCCGTGGTGCGGGCGAGAGGGTGACGGGTCATGCGCGACAGCCTGGAGTTCTTGCTGGCGGGCATTCTCCGTCAGCGTCCCGCGGCCGCCGAGGTGCCGGAGGACACCTCGGGTAGACCCGACCGCGAGGGGCCGGGCCGCCGGCCGGTCAGGGCGCCACGTAGCTGCTCAGCGCCTTCGGGAACTTGAACAGCCACAGGTGGGTGAGGCGGTCGACCTCGTTGCCGCGGGTCACGCGCGCGGTGACCGCGCCGGCCGCGCAGCTGCCGTCCTGGACGATCACGCCGTTGGCGTCGACGCTGCACTCGGTCGGATCGCCGGCCAGCGGCTTGCCCTTGGCGTCCACCAGCGTCGACTTCAGGCCGAAGTCGTTGTCGTTGATCAGCGCCAGCGTGTTGCCGTCGACGACCGCCAGGCCCTCGGCCTTCTCGGCCTTCCAGCCGGCGGCGTTCAGGTCCAGCAGCACCGTCTTCTTCAGCTTCACGACCTGGGCCCAGGTCACCGCCGAGGCGGTCACGCCATCGATGCTGTTGCGCTCGAGCTCGGTCCCGATGGCGGCGATGTCGGTCGCCGCGGCCGGCAGCTCCACCAGCATCAGGAAGTTGCGCACCGCGCCGGTCGAGTCGGCGCCCTGCTCGATGACGATGAACCTGCCGTTGCCCAGCGAGACCAGGTCGCCCAGCTTGGCGCTGCCGGTGCGGTTGCGGTCCCACTTCTCGCCCTTGGCGGCGAGCGGGTAGCTGAGCGGATAGGCGTAGAGCCGCGAGGTCTCGGTCTTGGGATCGAACTCGATCCAGCGCGCGAACTGGGCGAAGTCGCGCACCTTGACCTTGTCGGTGGTCTTGCCGTCCTGGTCCAGGTCGGCGCTGTCGACGACCTCGATGCTCTTGCCGGCGGCGTCCACCGGATCGATCGGGCTCTGCAGGAAGCCATGCAGCCGGCCGGTCGCCGCGTCCATCGTCAAGCCCTCCATGCCGCGGTTGGGGCGGCGATGCTTCAGCACCTCGGGCAGGCTGCCGGCGGTCGTGCCGGGCGCGTAGCGCTTGACGACCTGGAAGCTGGCCGCGTCGATCTTCACGATGAAGGGGCCGTACTCGTCCGAAGTCCAGAACACCTTGTTGGCGGCGTCGTGGACCAGCGTCTCGCTGTCCAGGCCGTTCGCGTCGAAGTTGCCCTTGGTCTGGTCGAACTTCAGGGTGTCGGCCAGCGGCACCTCGGCGCTGTTGCCGACGGCGCCGAAGGGCAGCGGACGGCCGGTGACCTTCGAGCCGTCGGGGTTCTTCAGCGGATTCAGGCTGGTGATGACCGCGCCGTCCTTCCCCAGCGTGATCACGCCGATCGACGGCGCGAAGCTCGGCGCGGGGAACATCTTGGTCGTCGCGACCGCGCCGGTGTCCGGGCGCGGCGCGCTCGGGCTGTCGCCATTGGGACCGCGGTCGGTGATGCCCCAGAACTCCAGCGCGCCATCGGCGTTCCTGCCCTTGTAGGCCAGGCCCGAGCCGACCGCCGGATAGAAGCCCTTGGGGAAGTCCTTCTTGGCGTCGGCGTTGCTGCCCTCGTAGGGCACGTACTGGTTGTCGGCGGCGCGGATCTGGAACTTGGTGATCGCGACGGCGCCGCCGGCGCTGTCCTGGGTGGCGCTGCTGGTCTCGGTCTTGCCGAGCAGCGTGGCCATCGTCGATTCGTAATGGTCGACCGCGGCGGCACGGCGGCTGGCGCTCATCGCGCGGCCCGCGTAGGGCTGGCCGTAGACGTCGTTCTGCCCGGCCGGCAGCAGCGCGGCGAAGGCCTTGTCGAAGTCGGCCGCGGCCAGGTTGAAGTCCAGCGCCTTGGTCAGCGCGTCGTGCACCGCGGCCGTGATGCGGATGCCGTTGGTGGGATCGTCGTCCTCGTCGAGCGCCTGCAGGAAGACGAGGCGGTTCTGCAGCTTGACGTCGCCCAGCGCGCTGGTGCCGGCGAGGTCCGCCGCGGCGACGGTCGCCGCGCAGGCGGCGCTGCCCACGATGACGCCGCCGACGCTGAAGCTCACCGTGTCGCCCGCCTTGCAGGTGAAGACGCCGTTCGCGCCGGTCTTGCCGGAGATCGCCGACGGCGTGGCCTGGTAGCTCACGCCCTCCACCGGCGCATCGACGAGCCGACCCTGCGTCGGTTGGACGACGACCGGGATGTCGTAGCCGTCGTTGTCCTTGGTGTTGCAGGCGCTCAGCGCCGCGATCGCGGCCAGGCTCATCAGGGTCCGGCCCAGCCGGCTGGGGCGGCACAGGCGGGGAATGGAACGGACGGTCGTCTTCTTCATGTCGATCTTTCGTGGCTCGAGGACGCCGCGGCCCGGTCTCCCTCGACGGGGCCGGGTGGCGACAGGGCGGCACGCTAGGCAGCGCGGATGACAGCCCCGTGAAGCGCGTTAACGAATCGTCACGAATACGACAGGAAACCGGGAATACCCGGGCGAAGGCCGACAGCAGAAAGCCCCGGCACCGCGTCGGGCGACGCCGGCCGGGGCCCCGGTCAGACGGCTGCAGAGGAGGAGATCAGCCGTTGACCTTGATGCGGTTGTTGACCGACTGGACGCCCTTGGCGGCCAGGGCCATCGAGCCGGCGCGGTCGCGCGCGGCCAGGTCGGGCGCGGTGCCGTCCAGGGTCACGTGGCCCTTCTCGGTCTCGACCTTCACGTCGAGCGCGCTGAGCTTGGGATCGCCCGCCAGCGCGGTCTTGATGGACGTCGTGATCTGGGCGTCGTCGACGGCGGCGCCGACCTTGTCGGCGGTCCGGTCCATCTTGTTGCCCATGTTGTCCATGGCCTGGCGGGTGTCCTGCTTCGCTTCTTCGGACTTCTGCTCCATCTTGGAGATGCCGTCGTCCAGGCGCTGGCCGGCGGTGCGACCGTCGTCCTCACGACCGCAGGCGGTCAGGGCGACGGCGGCCACCACGGCGGGCAGCAGCAGGGCGAGTTGGCTGGGGCGGGAAGAGTGCTTCATGGCGAGGCTCCTTTCGGGGATATCGCGGTGTCGCGGAAATTCCGCGGAAGGCCGCGGATCCATGCCCTCACTCTAGGCAGGCGCCCGGCGCCACCGGGTCGGCGGCCACCGGAAGCGGTGGTCGCCGGGCGTCCCGGGCGTCCGTAGGAGCCCGCCTACAACCCCGCCAGCCACGCCCCTCAAGAGCTCCCTCTCCCCGCTTGCGGGGAGAGGGCAGGGGTGAGGGGACGTCCAAGTACGACAGTGGTGCCCCCGGAGCCGCCTACAGCCCGCCGCCCACGGGCGAGGCGCCACCTTCCCCGGGCATCCCCGCCATCCCAGGAATCGGAAAGTCGATGCGCGGAATCTCCGGCTCATCGCGCTTGAGCGGCAACCAGGCGCAGACCTCGGTGCCCTGCCCCGGCGCGCTGCGCAGGCGCAGTTGGCCGCGCTCGGCCTCGACGCGGAAACGCATGCCCAGCAGCCCGTGCGAGCCCAGCGTGAGCCGGTCCGGCTCGAAGCCCTGGCCGTTGTCGGAAACCACGACCATGGCCTGCGCGTATTCGCGCTTGAGCGTCACCTCGACCTCGGTGGCCCGGGCGTACTTGGCGGTGTTGGTCAGCGCCTCCTGCACCAGCCGGAACGCGGTCAACTGCGCGCTGGGCGGCAGCTCGACCGCGGGATCCAGGCTCATGCGGATCGGCACGCCGAGCCGCTCGGAGGTCTCGCGGCACAGGATCTCGAGCGCCGGCACCAGGCCGAGCTGGTCCAGCGTCGACGGGCGCAGGTCCTCGATGATGCGGCGCTTGAGCGCGATGCCGCTGTTGAGCGTCTCCGTCAGGTGGTTGAGCCGCTGCATCAGGTCGGGCGCCCCGGCCTGCAGCTTGGGCCGCAGCCGCGCGACGTCGAGCTTGGCCGCGGTCAGCAGCGCGCCGAGCTCGTCATGCAGGTCGCGGGCGAGGCGGGCGCGCTCGTCCTCGCGCGCGGTCTGCAGGTGGCGGGCCAGCTGGGTGAGCTCGGCGGTGCGGCGCGCCACCTCGACCTCCAGCCGGTCGCGCTCGGCGCGCACTTCCTGCGCCTGCTCGGCGCGCTGGTCGTCAAGCGCGCGGCTCTTGCGCACGAACAGCACGAACACGATCAGGCTCAGCAGCGTCATGCCGGCCACGCCGATGCGGCTGAGCATCAACGTGTCGTAGACCTGGCCGGTGCCCAGCGCGATGCGGCGGTTCTCGTCCGCCAGCAGCTCGGCCGAGCGACGGCGGATCTGCTCCATCTGGTCGCGGCCGATGTCCGTCATCATGAGCTCCCGGCCGGCCGCCTCGCGCCCGCTCTCGTAGAGCTTGAGCACCTCCTGCAGCTCGCTGAGCTTGGCGCCCACGGCGCTGGCGATCTCCTTGCTGCGGCGCTCGGCATCCTCGGCGCCCACCTGCGCGTACATCCGCTGCAGCGCGCTGAGGCCCTGCGAGGCGTCCTCCGCGGCGAAGCGGTAGGGGTCCAGGTATTCCGGCCGGCGGGTGATCAGGTATCCCCGTTGCCCTGACTCCGCGTCGGTCACGCGGGCCATCAGCCGGAGCAGTTCCATCCTGGCCCGGCCCAGCGTGTCCAGGCGGTCCATCTGCGACACGGCGCCGAAATAGGCCAACTCGCTGATCAGGATCATCAACAGGGCCACGAACACGCCCAGCGGCATCGCCCAGGTCTTGCGACCCAGGTTCGTGACGGTGTCCTTCAGGCTCATCCTCTACACTCCCCGAGCGATTTCGCTCGCTTGACCATCGCCTCACCATGATCCGAATCGCCATCGTCGACGACCACGCGATTGTCCGCGCCGGGCTGCGGCAATTCCTCTCCGAACAGGTCGACCTGCGCGTCACCGGCGAAGCCAGTTCCGGCCGCGAGGCCCTGGACCTGGCCCGCGCCGGCGAAGTCGACGTGATGCTGATGGACCTCTCGCTGCCCGACCAGAGCGGCGTCGAGACCCTGGCCGCCATCAAGGCCCGCAAGCCCGAGCTGCCGGTGCTGATCCTCAGCGGCTTCCCCGAGACCCACTACGCGACCACGCTGCTGCGCCAGGGCGCCAGCGGCTACCTGAACAAGGAATGCGACCCCGAGGAGATCGCCACCGCGATCCGCACCGTGTTCCGCGGTCGCAAGTACATCACGCCCGCGGTGGCCGAGCTGCTGGCCGAGGGCCTGGGCGCGCCGGCCGACCAGGCGCCGCACGAGTCCCTGTCCGAGCGCGAGCTCCAGGTCTTCCTGCGCCTGGCCCGCGGCGAGACCGTCGGCCACATCGCCGACGGCATGTCGCTGAGCGTGAAGACGGTGTCGACCTACCGCTCGCGCGTGCTGGAGAAGCTCGCGCTGAACACCAACAGCGAGCTGACGTATTACGCCCTCAAGAACGGGCTGATCGAGTAGCCGCATCGCGATGGGCCGCATCGGCCAGGCCGCCGCAGTAGGCAAGCAGGTCCTCGAGCTCGGCCGACTTGTCGAACACCTTGTCGGCGCCCAGCGCGAAGCAGCGCTGGCGCATGTCGGGCGTCGCGTAGTTGCTGAGCACCACGCGACGCGCCTGCGGCATCCGCTCGCCGGCGGCGCGCAGCACGTTCAGCCCGGTGCCCTGGGCCAGGAAGATGTCGATGATCAGCAGGTCGCAGCCGGGATGGCTCTCCGACAGCCAGTCCAGCGCGCCGCGCTCGTCCTCCGCGTGACCGAGCACGCGCAGGTCCACCATCTCCTCGAGCGTCGCCACCAGGTTCTCCCGGATGACGGCGTTGTCCTCGACGAGGAAGCAGGTGAGGGCGGCGCTGGCGGGCTGGGACTCCATGGCGGGACTCGTGTACTTCTCGGAACCACAAGCGGGTGCGCGCGAACGGACGGGATGCGGAGGCACACCGTCCGTTCGCGCACAGCGCCCGGGGCGGTCGGTCAGGCCGCCACCGGGCGCGTGTCGGTCGCGCGTCAGCGCGTCAGGCAGGGCCTCCGCGGCCCGATCGGTCACCCGATCAGTTGCGGATGGCGATCTCGTTCTTGACGCGCTTCACGCCCTTGACCTCGCGCGCCAGGCGCTCGGCATCGGCCTTCTCGGTGGCGCTCTTGGCGAAGCCCGACAGCATCACCTCGCCCTGCAGCGTCTCGACGTGGATGGAGCTGGCGTCCACGGTCTTGGCCTCGACGAACTTGGACTTCACCGCGGTGGTGACGGCGGCATCGTCGACGTATTCGCCGACCGAGGATTGGCCGCGGGTGACGGCGCAGCCCGGCAGCATCGTGATGGCGCCCACAGCGGTGGCCAGGGCGAGAACGGTGGCTCGAATCATCATGTTGATCTCCTTGGATTGATGACAGGGCTCGGACTCACGCGGCGTGGCGGTCTGTCGACACGACGGCAGGGGCCGGCTCGGCGAACGTCGCGGGGGCGTGGTCCATCAGGTAGGGCAGGGCCGCTTCCAGTCCCAGGACCGGTTCGTGGTCGCCGACGGCGGTCCACTGGACCTGGCAGGCGATCTCATGAACATGCAGGGCGAGGGAATGGTGGTCGGCGATACCCATCTGTCGGCTCCTTGTGCACCCCGCGGTGCGCTGGAATTGACTCTACGTATGCCGAACAGCCGGCCCTGTCGTCCGCATGCGCGTTGTTGTGTAGGACAAGCGGAGATCGCCGGCGAATGGCGCGCCCGCGGTTCGGGTCAAAGGCGGCGAGGGCGATCCCCGCCTGCGGGATGAGGCAATGTCCTACAGGGCGTCGCGGGCGACCCCGACACCCATGGGCATGCGCGCTGCCTACGATCGCGGCCATGGAAACGCTGGAAATTGTGAATGCCGAACTGCTGTTGTCGACCCCGCTGACGGTGGTCGTGCGGGCGCGGCTGGATTTCATTGAAGCCGACGGCCACGAGACGCAACGCGAACTGGCCCTGGTGATCCCGCGCAGCCGCTGCGACGGCGACCGCCCGCTATGGCCGGCGCTGATGTCCGCGGCCAGCGAGCACTGGCACCGCTGCCCCGGCAGCGCGCGCCGTCTGCAGGTCTGCATCGACGGCGAATGGGAGACGCTGCTGACCTCGCAGCTGGCCCACTGAGCCCGCAGCCGCACAGCGGTGCGATGACGACGGGGCGTCGTCAGCCCGGACACGGATAATCCGCCGCTGGCCGATCACGGCCCGATGACGATGATCCGACGCCTCACTTCCGATTCCCTTCGCCCCTGGGCCACGGCGGCCCTGGCGGCCGCGCTGCTGGCCGGCTGCGGCGCCTTCGGGCCGGGCAGCGCCGCGCGCAAGAACTCCGTCTACCAGAACGAGCGCTTCGCGGCGGACGAGACCTTCTCGCGCCTGTTCGACGCCAGCGTCAACGACACCTGCGAGGCCGCGCGGCGCGCGCTGCTGAGCCAGGGCTACGTGATCAACACCGCGACGCCGGACTCGATCGCCGGCACGAAGCGCTTCCAGCCCGAGGGCGAGGTGCACGTGGAGATCAGTTTCACCATCGTCTGCGTACCCGAGGGCGGCAGCGGCAAGCTGGCCACTGCCTACGTGTCCGCGCTGCAGGACCGCTACAACGTCAAGCGCAGCGCCAATTCCACGAGCCTCGGCGTGAGCGCGATCGGCTCGATCTCGGTGCCGCTGTCGTCGACCTCGGAATCACTGGTCAAGGTCGCGTCCGAGACCATCCCGGCCGGACAGTTCTACGACCGCTTCTTCGCGCTGATGCAGCGGCTGATCACGCAGCAGGGGGTCGAGGACACGAAGGACCTCGACAAGACCGGCGGCTGACGACGGGCGCCCGCTCGCGGCGGGCGCCGCCTGCGATCAGGGCTGGGCCGCCTGCTGCGGCGACCCGGCGGTGCGGGTCTTCTCAAGGACCAGCCCGCGGCGCTCGAGCAGCGGCTGGATCCGCGGCTCGTGGCCGACGACACCGCGGAACAGCGTCAGCGCGTCCTGGCCGCCGCCCTGCGACAGCAGCTTGGCGCGGAAGGTGTCGCCCAGCTCGCGCTTGAGGCCGCCATTGGCCTTGAACCACTGCACCGTGTTGGCGTCCAGCACCTCCGACCACACGTAGGCGTAATAACCGGCCGCGTAGCCACCCATGATGTGGCTGAAGTAGGGCGTGCGGTAGCGCGGCGGCACCGCGTCGTAGTCGTAGCCCTCCTCGCGCAGCGCCTGGGCCTCGAAGGCCATCACGCCGTCGGCCGCCGGGATCCGGTCCAGCGGCAGCTGGTGCCAGCGCTGGTCCAGGCTCGCGGCGCTCAGGTACTCGGTCGAGGCGAAACCCTGGTTGAACTGCTTGGCCGCCAGCACCTTGTCCAGCAACGCGCGCGGCATCGGCTCGCCGGTCTTGTAGTGCTTCGCGTAGTTCGCCAGCACGCTGGGCCAGTCCGCCCACATCTCGTTGACCTGCGACGGGTACTCGACGAAGTCGCGCGGCACCTTGGTGCCGGCCATGCTCGGGTACTTCACGTTGGAGAACATGCCGTGCAGCGCATGCCCGAACTCGTGGAACAGCGTCGTCACCTCGTCCCAGGTCAGCAGCGTGGGCTTGCCGTCGGCCGGCTTCGGGATGTTGAGGTGATTCGCCACCACCGGCTTCTGGTTCATCAGCCCGCTCTGGTCGACGTAGGCATTCATCCACGCGCCACCGCGCTTGGAGGGCCGCGCGTACAGGTCGGCCAGGAACATCGCCAGCTGCGAGCCGTCGGCGTTGAACACGTCGTAGACCAGCACGTCGGGGTGGTAGACCGGCAGGTCGCGGCGTTCCTTGAACTTGAGGCCGTAGAGCTGCCCCGCCGCGTAGAACACGCCGTTCTCCAGCACGTTCCTCATCTCGAGGTAGGGCTTGAGCTGCGACTCGTCGAAGCCGTACTTCTCGGCCCGCAGCTTCTCGCTGTAGAAGCTCCAGTCCCAGGCGGCCAGCTTGAACGAGGGCTGATGGCGCGCGGCCTGCTCGCGATCGATCACGGCCTGCAGCTCGGCGCCCTCGCGCCGGGCCGCGCCGACCGCCGACGGCGCCAGCTGGCGCAGCATGCCGTTGACGGCCTGCTGGGTCTTGGCCGTCTCGTCCTTGAGCACGAAGTCGGCATGCGTGGCGAAGCCCAGCAGCCGCGCCCGCTCGGCCCGCAGCGTGACCACGCGTGAGACCAGCGCGGTGTTGTCGAAGGCATTGCCGCGCGAGCCGCGTGCCACCGAGGCCTCGTACACCCGCTGACGCAGCGCGCGGTTCTCCAGCTGCGCCAGCACCGGCTGGCCGGTCGTGTTCAGCAGCGCGATCAGGTACTTGCCGTCCAGGCCGCGGGCCTTGGCGGCCGCCGCGGCGGCGGAGATCTGCTCCTCGTCCAGGCCCTTGAGTTCCTCCAGGCTGTCGACGACGACCGCCGAGTCATTCACTTCCGCCAGGACGTTCTGGTTGAAGCGCGCCCCCAGCTGCGCCAGCTCGGCGTTGATCGCCTTCATGCGGGCCTTGCCGTCCTCGTCCAGCTTCGCGCCGGCGCGCAGGAACTGGTGGTACTGGCGTTCGATCAGGCGCTGCTCCTGCGCGCCCAGGCCCAGCGCGGCGCGGCGCTGGTACAGCGCCTCGATGCGGGCGAAGAGCCTGGGATTGAGCTGGATCGCGTCGCGGTGCGCGGCCAGGCGGGTCGCGTAATCCGCCTGCAGCTTCAGCCGCGCGGGGTTGGCGTCGGCGCCGGTGAGGCTCATCAGCAGCGTGGTCGCGCGGCCCAGCGTGCGGCCGCCGCGTTCGAGCGCCACGATGGTGTTGTCGAAGGTCGGCGCGGCCGGGTTGTCGGCGATCGCGGCCACCTCGGCCAGTTGCTCCGCCATGCCCTGGTCGAGCGCGGGGCCGATGTCGGCATCAGGAATGCGGTCGAACGGCGGGTACTGCAGCGGCAGCGGACTCGGCGCCAGCAGCAGGTTGGCGGACGGCGCGCCGGTCGCGGCCGACGCCACGGCGGAGGCCGGGGCCGCGGCGGGCGTGACGGTCTGCGCCAGGACGGGCGCGGCGAGGGCCACGGTGGCGGCCAGGACGAAGGGAATCCTCATGGGAGACGGCCTGCGTGGATCACAGGCATTCGTGTTGTGCGAGGCCGCCACCTTAGCCGATGACCCTGCCGGGAACGAAGGGCATGGGCGTCGTCCGCCCCCGTGGCGAACCCTGCCCCGGGACAACCCTGAGGCCTTCCGCGGCAAGACGTCACGACGGCGTTGGCGATTAGCATGGCGGCTCCCTTGCCGCACATCGCGGGACCGGCCCGCTTCCCCACCGACCCATGTCCGACTCCACCTTCCAGTGGGCCGTGATCGGCCCGGGCGCGATCGCCCATCGCTTCGCCGATGCCGTCGCGCGCCTCGACGGCTGCCGCTTGCATGCGGTCTGCGGCCGCGATGCCCATCGCGCGCAGCAGTTCGCCGACCGCTGGTCCGCAGCGGGAGAACCCGCCGTGCTCGCCCACACCGATCCGGCGGTGCTGCTGGCCGATCCGGCCATCGACGGCGTCTACGTGGCCACGCCCCATGGCCAGCACTACGAGCCCGTCCTGGCCGCGCTGCGCGCCGGCAAGGCGGTGCTGTGCGAGAAGTCGCTGGTGCCCAACCAGGAGATGGGCCGCCGCCTGGTCGAGGCCGCGCGCACGCACCGGAGCTTCCTGATGGAAGCCGTCTGGACGCGCTTCCTGCCGGCCTACCAGGAGCTCGCGGCCTGGCTGCGCGACGGCCGCCTCGGCGCGCTGCACGGGCTGCAATCGAGCTTCTGCTTCCCCGCGCCCTACGACCCCGACAGCCGCATCTTCAGCCCGGCGCTGGCCGGCGGCGCGCTGCTGGACGTCGGCATCTACAACCTGACCGCCACGCGCTGGGTGCTGCAGCACGCGCTCGGCAAGGTGCCGCCGCTGGTCGACCTGCAGGTGCGGGCCAAGCTCGCGCCGACCGGCGTGGACGCGCGGCTGGCGGTGGCGCTGGACTTCGGCGATGGGCTGGTGTCGCAGTTCCATTGCGCGGTGGACACCTTCGCGCCCAACACGATGCAGGTGCTGGGCGCGGCTGGCGCCATCGTGCTGCCGGAGACCTTCTGGGAAGCGACGCGTCTGCAGTGGCTGCCGGCGCGCGGCACCGCCGAGACGATCGAGCGCCCCTTCGAGATCAACGGCTTCGAGAACGAGATCCGCGAGGCGATGCGCTGCGCCCGCGCCGGCGAGATCGAAAGCCCGGTGGTCCCGCATGCGGAGACGCTGGCGGTGCTCGGGTGGATGGATCGCATCCGCGCGCTGGCCGGCGTGCGCTACCCCTTCGACGACGACTTCCCGCCGCCGCGCTGAAGCGGCCGGAGGACCACAGGAACAGCCAGCAGCGAGGCCTCATGGAGACACGACCCGGCGCCTTTTCCGACTCGATCCCCGTGCCGCTTCCCGACAGCCCGGCGCTGCGGATCGAGCGCGCGGCGCCCGACGACCTGCCGCGCATCGAGAACCTGATGCAGTTCTACAACTACGACCTCAGCGAGTGGACGCCGGTGGCGTTCGCGCCCGAGGGGCGCTACCAGCTGCGGCCCAAGGCGCCGTACTGGGCGCAGCCGGACGTGCATCCGTTCCTGATCTGGGTCGGCGACGAACTGGCCGGCTTCGCGGTCGTCGACCGCGACTGCGAGGACAGCCAGTCCGACCACAACATGGGCTACTTCTTCCTCGCGCGGGGCTACCGCGGCCACGGCCTGGCGGCGCGCGCGGCCGGCGAGGTGCTGGCGCGCTTCCCGGGCCGCTGGGAGGTCTACCACCTGATGGCCAACACGCCCGCCGCGCAGTTCTGGCCCGGCGTCATCCGCAGCCGCGCCGCCGGCGAGATCGATCGCGAGGTCCGCACCCTCCACGGGGACGAGTGCTGCCTCTACCGCTTCACCGTGGCGCTGCCCGCCGGCGCCTGAGCCCACCACCTTCCGTCACGAAAGTTCCGCCATGCAGCTCATCGGCATGCTCGACTCCCCCTACGTCCGCCGCGCCGCGATCGCGATGCAGCTGCTGGGCCTGCACTTCGAGCACCGCTCGCTGTCGGTGTTCCGCACCTTCGACGAATTCAGCCGCATCAACCCGGTCGTCAAGGCGCCGACCTTCGTCTGCGACGACGGCACGGTGCTGATGGATTCGACGCTGATCCTGCAGTACGCGCAGTCGCTGTCGCCGGGACGGGCGCTACTGCCGCCCAGCGATCCGGCGCTCAAGCGCGCGCTGCGGCTGATCGGCTTGGCGCTGGCGGCGACCGACAAGAGCGTGCAGGCGGTGTACGAGCAGCAGCTGCGCCCGGACGACAAGCAGCATGCGCCCTGGCTCGAGCGGGTGGGCGCCCAACTGCGCGCCGCGCTGCTGGAACTCGAGGCGGAGATGGGCAAGGCGCCGCTCTCGGCCGAGCGCGATGCGATCGGCCTGGCGGGCATCACGATCGGGGTGATGTGGGAATTCGTCCGGCAGATGACGCCGGAGCTGCTGCCGCCGGCGGAGCGGCTGCAGACGCTGATCGCCTATGCGACCGAGGTCGAGCAGCTGCCCGAGTTCCGCGCCGCGCCTCACGGCGACGGCCTCGTCCAGCCCTGCGGGGGCTGAACGAGGCCGAGGACGCGTCAGCGCGTTGCCGCGGCGGGACCGCCGCCGGTGCGCGGGAGGCTCTTGATCAGGTGATTGAGCAGCAGCGCGATCACGATCAGCACCGTCAGCCCGAAGGCCCAGGTGATCCACACCACCGGCACCAGCCAGCCGATCGCCGTCCCGGCCATCGGCGCGCCGGTGCCCGCCATCTCCATCAGCCAGCGCACGAAGGACTGGAGCATCTCGAGCAGGCCGGTGTCGAGGAAGGGCTCGGCCCAGGCCGGGAACTTGAACTCGACCGCGGCCTTGCCCAGCTCGGTGGCGCGGCCGGTGGAGAGCGCCTCCACCGTCCAGCGCACCAGGCCGGCCGCCGCCCAGGCCAGTCCGCTCCAGACCAGCGCGAACACGCCGGTCAAGGACCACAGCAAGGTCTTCATCGTCGCGCCGTCAGTCGTCGCTGGAGCCAGCGAAGCCGAAGATGCTCAGCAGGCTGGTGAACAGGTTGAACAGCGAGACGAACAGGCTGACCGTGGCCATCACGTAGTTCCGCTCGCCGCCGTTCACGATCATGCTGGTGTGGAACAGGATCATGCCCACCGACAGCAGCGCCACGACGCCCGAGACCACCATCGCCAGCATCGGCAGCTGGAAGAACAGGTTGGCCAGCGACGCCAGGATCGCGATGATCATGCCGGCGAACAGGAAGCCGCCCATGAAGCTGAAATCCTTCTTGGTCGCCAGCACATAGGCCGACAGCACCAGGAAGGTCGCGCCGGTGGTGCCCAGCGCCAGGGCGATCGTGTTGGCGCCGCCGGGCAGGTTCAGGATGGCGCTCAGCAGCGGGCCCAGGGTGTAGCCCATGAAGCCGGTCAGCGCGAAGACCAGCGGCACCGACGCGGCGGAATGCTGCGTCTTGTGGATCGCGAACAGCAGGCCGAAGTAGCCGATGAGCGTCAGGATCATGCCCGGGGCGGGCAGCTTGAACGCCACCGCGGCCGCCGCCACCGCGCCGCTGAACAGCAGCGTCATCGACAGCAGCGCATAGGTGTTGCGCAGCACGCGCGCCACGTCGGCGCGCTGGTTGAAGACCGAATCGCCGCCGCTGGCGGTGGCGGGCGTCCAGGCCGAGGGGGACGCCGGATGTCGTTGGTAGTCGCTCATGACTGGTTCTCCTGGATCCGAGTGAGCCGTTGGACGGAACGCGCGCTCTCGCGCGCACGAGGTGCGGACCTTAACGTCGTCTTCACTTCGGATAAACCTGCTTCAATCTCATTCTGCTGAAGCAATTTCCGATTCGCTGTCCATCGCCGGTTCCTGCGTGCCGCGACGCTGCAGCAGCTTGGCCACCAGCGGATGGTTCTGGCCGCGACGCGAGTAGATCCCGTGCACGTCCTCGACGACCTCGGTCTGGCCCAGCAGGTGCAAGCCGGCCATCATTGACAGGTCGTCCGCGCCCAATCGGCTGACCGGGAAGACGCCCAGCCCGCGCGCGGCGAAGACGCTCATCAGCGCGCTGTCCTCGAACTCGCCGACGATCTGCGGCCGGATGTGGTGCTGCTCGAACCAGCGCTCCAGGCCCGCGCGCAGCGAGGCGTGGCGCGTCGGCAGCAGCACCGGCAGCGTCTCCAGCACGTGAGGGAAGCCCTTGTTCGGCGCGCGACGGGCGCGCTCGACCAGTTCCGCGGGGCCGTACCAGTCGACCGAAGTGCTGGCCAGCAGTTGGCTGGTGATGCGCAGCGTCGGATTCACCGGCGCGGGCTGGTCGGTGAGCACCAGGTCCAGGTGGTGCAGGGCCAGCTCGCCGATCAGCTGGTCGACCTCGCCCTCATGGCAGACGAGGCGCAGGTTCGGCGTGTCCAGGACCGGCGCCAGCAGGGCATGGGCGGCGAGCTTGGACAGGCCGTCGGACAAGCCCACCGACAGGCGCTGCACGCGCTGCGTGGCCGCCTCGTGGACCTCGTGCGGCACCATCTGGCCGATCTGGAAGATCTCCTCGGCGCGGGCGAAGGCGGCTTGGCCGGCCTCGGTCAGCACCAGGCCTCGGCCTTCCGGCTTGAGCAGCTGATGGCCCAGCGAGCGCTCGAGCTCCCGCACCTGCGCGCTGATCGTCTGCACCGCCATGCCGAGGCGATCCGCCGCCCGGGCGAAGCCGCCCTCCTTGGCGACGACCCAGAAGTAGTGCAGATGGCGGTAGTTGAGGGCAGACATGAGAGGGCCTCCGAGAAAAACGAAGCCGGATCATAAATAACTTCGCTTAAACGGAAGTTAAGAAAGACTTGTCGAAGGTTTTTCCGACGAGCCAACAAATCCGGTGCGCGTGGATTCGCCACTTGGCGACGCAACGCTTCGCGCGTTTGACGCGCGCATCTTCACGCATTCTTCACGTCACACTTCGATTCTTGTGCGGCCAGCAGTTCGGAAAAGCAGAACGCGCCGGCGGCCTCCCGGCCCCGGCGCGTTCGTCCGCCGCGGAATTCCCGCGGATCGATGGTCGGTCAGACGGCGTCCAGGCCCGCCTTCAGGTCATCGCGCAGGTCCTCGAGGTCCTCGATGCCGGCGGAGATCCGCACCAGCGAATCGGTGATGCCCAGCCGCGCCCGCGTCTCCACCGGGATCGACGCGTGCGTCATCAGCGCCGGCAGCGAGATCAGGCTCTCGACGCCGCCCAGGCTCTCGGCCAGCGAGAAGATCCGCACCCGCTCCAGGAAGCGGCGCGCGCCGGCCAGGTCGGTATCGAGCTGGACGCTGATCATCCCGCCACCGCCGCGCATCTGGCGCTGGGCGAGCGCCTGCTGCGGATGGCTTTCCAGGCCCGGATAGTGGACACGGCGCACCTTGGGCTGGCCTTCCAGCCAGCGGGCGAGTGCCAGCGCGCTCTCGTTGTGGCGCGCCATGCGCAGCGCCAGCGTCTTGAGCCCGCGCAGCGCGAGGAAGCTGTCGAAGGGGCCGGCGATCGAGCCCACCGCGTTGTGCAGGAACTCGAGCTGCTCGCGCAGCGCCGCCTGGCGCTGCTCGCCCCCGACCACGACCACGCCGGAGATGACGTCGCTGTGCCCGTTGAGGTACTTCGTCGCCGAATGCATCACCGCGTCGAAGCCCAGTTCCAGCGGACGCTGCGCCCAGGGGCTGGCGAAGGTGTTGTCGGCGATGGCCAGCGCGCCGTGCTCGCGCGCGATCTTCGCGACGGCGGCCAGGTCGGTCAGCTTCAACAGCGGGTTGCTGGGCGTCTCGATCCAGATCATCTTCGTCTCGGGCCGCAGCGCGGCGCGCACGTTCTCAGGATCGCTGCTGTCGACGTAGCTCACCTGCAGGCCGGCGCTGCGCTTGCGCACGCGCTCGAACAGCCGGTAGCTGCCGCCATAGAGGTCGTCGCCCGCGACGATGTGCGAGCCCGCGTCCAGCGTGTCCAGCACCGTGGCCATCGCGGCCAGGCCGGACGAGAACGCATAGCCCTGCACGCCGCCCTCCAGGCTGGCGATCGCCCGCTCATAGGCCTGGCGGGTCGGGTTGTGGGTGCGGCCGTATTCGTAGCCCTGGTGGACGCCGGGGCTCTGCTGGCGGTAGGTCGAGGTCGCGTAGATCGGCGGCATCACCGCGCCGGTCAGCGGGTCGGGGCGTTGGCCGCCATGGATCGCGCGCGTGTCGAAGCGCAGGGCGGCGTCGGCCGGATGGTCGTTGTCTTTCTCGGGGGAATGGCTCATGACAAGCCCTTTCGCAGGTGGTTCAACAGGTCGAAGCGGGTGACGAGGCCGTGGAAGCCGCGATCGTCGGCGATCACGGCCACCAGGCCCTTGCGCAGCTGCGCAATCAGGTCGGACAGCGGCGCGCCCGGCGGCAGCGTCTGCACATCATGGCTCATCGCGCTGTCGACGCTGTCCTTGAAGTGGCGCGCGTCCATGTGCATCTGCGCGAGCAGGTCGGACTCGTCCAGCAGGCCCACCAGCTTCCCGTCCTTGAGCACCGGCAGCTGCGAGACCTCGGCCTGGCGCATGCGCGAGAAGGCGGTGGCCAGCGTGTCCTCGGGACTGACGCTGATGACGGCGCCATCCTCCGGCCGCCGCGCGATCAGGTCGCGCAGGTCGCCCTTGCTCTCGCGCTTGAGCAGGCCCTGGTCGAACATCCACGGGTCGTTGTAGACCTTGGAGAGGTAGCGGGTGCCCGTGTCGCAGACCAGCGTCACCACGCGCTTGGGCGTGGTCTGCGCGCGGCAGTACTTCAGCGCCGCGGCCAGCAGCGTGCCGGTGGACGAGCCCGCGAGGATGCCCTCGGCGCGGTACAGGTCGCGCGCGGTGGCGAAGCTCTCCTCGTCGGTGATCGCGTAGGCGTGGCGCACGCCGCTCAGGTCCGCGATCGGCGGCACGAAGTCCTCGCCGATGCCCTCGACGGCCCAGGAGCCGGCCTCGCCGAAGTTGCCGGTCTCGATGAAGTCCTTGAGGATGGAGCCGGCCGGATCGGCCAGCACCACGTCCAGGCCCGGCCGGACCTTGGCGAAGAAGCGCGACAGGCCGGTGATGGTGCCGCCGGAGCCGACGCCGCAGACCAGCGCGTCGATCCGGTGGCCGACCTGCTGCCAGATCTCCGGACCGGTGGTGGTCTCGTGCGCGAGCGGGTTGTTGGGGTTGTTGAACTGGTCGGCGTACCAGGCGCCGGGGAGGTCCCGGACCAGGCGCGCGGCGCGGTCCTGGTAGTAGTCGGGGTGGCCCTTGCCGACGTCGGAGCGGGTGATGTGCACCTCGGCGCCGAGCGCCTTGAGCTGCAGCACCTTCTCGGCCGACATCTTGTCCGGCACGACCAGCACGACCCGGTAGCCCTTCGCCCGCGCGACCAGCGCGAGCCCGAGCCCGGTATTGCCGGCCGTGGCCTCGACGACGGTGCCACCGGGCGGGAGCAGGCCGTCGCGTTCGGCGGCCTCGATCATCGACAGGCCGATGCGGTCCTTGATCGAGCCGCCGGGGTTCTGCGATTCCAGCTTCAGGAAGAGCTGGCAGGGGCCGGTGTCGAGCCGGTTCACCGGCACCAGCGGTGTGTTGCCGATCAGGTCCAGCACGGCGGGGCGGTCGGGCCGCTCGATCGCTGGCGACACGGTGGGGGAAGAGGTCTCCTTGGCACTCATGGGCGCTCCTTGTGATCCTGGTGGGATGGTCGGGCGACGCGTCCGGCGGGGTGGTACCGGACGCGGGCAAACCGCGCAGCCTATCCGCCGGGAGCGGGTCGCTCCAAGCGCGGTTGTCGCCGCAGCTTATCCGCTTCGCTTCGTTCCCGGCGTGGCGCCGCGTCCCTACCCTTCATCCATGTCGTCCAGCATGAGGAAGCCCAAGACCCAGCCATGAACTGACCCTTGTCATCCGATGCGAGCAGCGCCCCGGCTTCGGCCGGGGCGTTTGTTTTTGGGGGCGGCACCACTGGAGTCGGTGGGCCGGTCCGGCAGCGGCATAGGAACAGGCCACTGACGGCCGGGGGCGAGGCGGGGCAAGCTGGCGCCTTCGCAATCCGATGCGCGTGTCGAGTCACTGATCCGGCTTCAGTGACGCCGCCTCGGAGCGACTCGTGAAAAGGAAGATCATGCTTGACCAAGCCCTCTATCAACGCGCCCTCGAGCTCTCCGACACACCCATGAGCCCCCAGGAGATGGTGACCTTGGCGATGAAGACCTACATCGCCATCCAGGCGGCGCATCGATTGGCCGATCTTGGCGGCTGCGCGCCGGACATGGAGGACATTCCTCGCCGTCGCTGGGATCCGGAGGTTCCCGAATGAGCACCTGCATCGTTGTCGATTCCTCGATCTGGATCGAGCACTTCCGCCGCAGCAATCCACGATTGCTTGAGCTCCTCAAGGACCATCGCGTAGTCACTCATGAGCTTCTCATTGGTGAGCTGCGTTGCGGCACACCGCCCGTGCCGCGGTCGGCCACCTTGCAGCTTCTAGCGAACCTGCTCCAAATCGAATCCGTGGATATCGACGAAGTCCTTGCGGTCGTCGAGGCGCGGAAGATGTACGGCTCCGGCTGCGGCCTGGTCGACATGGCCGTCCTGGTGGCCACGCTCAGGACGCCGGAAGCCAGGCTCTGGTCGAAGGACAAGAAGATGCAACGCCTGGCGACGCTGCTCGGTATTCCGCTGATGGAGGGAGAGCCCGCGCCGAGATCCGTCCGGACCGCCGAGCTCAGCGCTGCATGCCCCACCGCCTGACCGTCACGCGCTCGATCGTGCTGAACACCAGCCGCTCGACCAGCCATCCGATCAGGATCACCAGCGCGAGTCCCGCGAAGACGCGATCGGTCATCAGCTCATTGCGGTTCTGGAAGATGTACCAGCCCAGGCCGCCCTGGCCCGAGGAGGCGCCGAAGAAGAGCTCCGCGGCGATCAGCGTCCGCCACGCGAAAGCCCAGCCCACGCGCAACCCCGACAGGATGGCCGGCAGCGCCGCGGGCAGCAGGATCTGCGCGACATAGCGCGGTCCCCTGAGGCCATAGTTGCGGCCCGCCATGCGCAGCGTCTCGGGCACCGCCGCGAACCCCGCCGAAGCCGCCAGCGCCAGCGGCCACAGCACCGCATGCACCAGCACGAAGATCAGGCTCCCCGAGCCCAGTCCGAACCACAGCAGCGCCAGCGGCAGCAGCGCGATCGCGGGCAGCGGATTGAACATCGCCGTCAGGCTGGACAGCAGGTCCCGGCCCCAACGCGACGAAGTGGCCAGCGCCGTCAAACCCAGCGCGAGCGCCACGCCCAGCGCATAACCCTGCAGCAGCAGTCTCAGCGAGATGAACGCCCGCTGCAGCAACTCCCCGCTGGCGAGCCCCTCCCACAGGGCGCTCGCGGCCGCGGTGAAGGTCGGCAACAGCAGGTCGTTGCCGGCGGCGCGCGCGGCGATCTCCCACAACGCGGCCAGCAGCGCCAGCAGCGCAGCCTGGCGCCAGGCGCTCGAGTCCAGCGCGCGCCGCCACAGCGGCACGGGCGTCGCCTCGACCGGCGGGGCATCGGTCAGCGCGAATTCGCGCTCGGCGCGCGCGGCGGGATCCAGCAGCCGAGATGTCGGCAACGCGGTCACGGTCATCGCGCCTCCTCAAGTCAGGGCCGCGGCCCGTTCAGCAGCCACCGGCTCGCTGATCGCATCGACCGCCTCCCGGTCGCCGAACAGCAGTCGTTCGATGCGATTGGCCTGGGCGGCCCGCTGCGCCGGCGTCAGCGCTTGCGCATTCAACTCCGCCCGCACGCGTCCCGGATGCGGCGACAACACCAGCACCCGGTGCCCGACGATCAAGGCCTCCTCGATCGAATGGGTCACGAAGAGCAAGGTGAAGCGCTCCTGCTCCCACAGCGCCAGCAGCTCGTCCTGCATGCGACGTCGCGTCAGCGCATCCAGCGCGGCGAACGGCTCGTCCATCAACAGCACGCGCGGCTTCATCGCCAGCGCGCGGGCGATCGCGACGCGCTGCTTCATGCCGCCGGACAGCTGATGCGGATAGGCCGACGCGAAGTCCGCCAGGCCCACGCGGGCGAGCCAGTCCCGCGCCTGCTCCAGCGCCGCCTTGCGCGGCAGCGAACCCGAGGCGATCAGCGGGAACGCCACGTTCTCCAGCACCGTCTTCCAGGGCGGCAACTGGTCGAATTCCTGGAACACCGCGATGCGGTCCGGCCCGGGTCCGTCGATCGGCCGGCCGTCGACCAGGATCCGGCCCTCGGCGGGCGCGATGAAGCCGCCGACCGCCTTCAGGAGCGAGGACTTCCCGCAGCCCGACGCGCCAAGCAGCACGAAGCGCTCCGATGGCAGCACGTCGAAGCCGACGCGGTGGGTCGCGCGGATCGGGCCGCGCTCGCCGCGGTATTCGAGGCTGACGCCTTCCACCCTCAGCCGCGCCTGCTGCGCCAGCGGCGCGCCGGCCGCCTGGCCGCCGGCCTCGCACGCCTCGCAGCCAGGCCGGGTGTCGATCGCGTCGAGCCGCTCCAGCACCGCGCTCATGCTCAGCTCCCCGCCGCGTTGTGCGGATCGTCGAAGAAGTAATCCTGCGCGGAGGCCGGCTTGTTCTTGATCGCGCCGATCCGATGCATGAAGGACGCCAGCGCGAAGGTGTTCTGCGGCGTGATCTTGAACTGCACCTCCGGGTTCTTGATCACCTTCAGCAGCAGGTCCTTGGGCACCTTGGAGTTCTCGTTGCGGATGTAGATGTCGGCCGCACGCTCGGGGTGCTTCGCGATGAAGTCCGCCGCCTCGGCCAGCGCGCCGACGAAGGCCTTGTAGGTCTTCGGGTTGTCGCGCCGGAACTTCTCCGTCGTGTACAGCACCGTGGCCGACGCCGGCCCACCCAGCACCTCGTAGCTGCTGAGCACCACATGCACGTTAGGGTTGCCCGCCAGGCCCTGCTCCTGGAACGGCGGGTTGCCGAAGTGGGCGTTGATCTCGGTGCCGCCCTTGATCAGCGCCGCGGTCGCTTCCGGATGCGGCAAGGCGACCTGCAAGCGGTCCAGCCGGTTGAACTGCGCATCGCCCCAGCGCCTGGCCGAGGCCAGCTGCAGGATGCGCGACTGCACCGACACGCCCACCGCCGGCAGCGCGATGCGGTCCTTGTCGCTGAAGTCGTCGATGCTCTTGACGGCGGGATTGCTGCTGGTCAGGTAGTACGGGAAGTTGCCCAGCGAGGCGATGCCGCGCACGTTCTGCCGCCCCTGCGTCTTGTCCCACAGCGTCAGCAGCGGGCCGACGCCCGCGCCGGCGATGTCGATGCTGCCGGACAGCAGCGCCTCGTTGATCGCCGGTCCGCCGGACAGCTGCACGCGCTCGACCTGGATGTCGACGCCGGCGGCCTTGCCGTGCTTCTCGATCAGCTGCTGATCCTGGGCGACGTTGAGCAGCAGGTAGACGATGCCGAACTGCTCGGCGATGCGGAGCTTGCCTTCCGCCTGCGAGGCGGTGCCGGCCAGCGCGAGCGCCAGTCCGAGGGCGGCCATCAGGGGTTTCTTGAAGGAAGAGATCATGGCAGGGAAGTGGAGGCGGGTGAAGCACGCGAAGGGGTGGGTCATCCCACCGGAACATCGCCCTCGATGGTGGTGCGGTGGAGGTGGCGGCGCAGGGAATCCGGACAGCCCGCGGCCAGGTGCAGCAGCGAGCGGTTGTCCCAGAACACCAGGTCGTGCGCCTGCCAACGGTGGCGGTAGACGATGCTCTCCCGGCTGCTGTGCTGGAAGAGCTGCGCCAGCAGGTCGCGGCTTTCGTCCTCGGGCAGGTCCAGGATGCGCGTCGTGAAATGCTCGCTGACGAAGAGCGCGCGTCGGCCGGTCTCCGGGTGGATGCGCACGACCGGCTGCGACACCGGCTTGACCTCGGCGATCTGCGCCGGCGTCAGCTTCGGGCGCCAGGGATTGCGCGCCCGCAATTCCTCGTACTTCGCCAGGTAGCTGTGCTCCGCGCGCTTGCCGGCGATCGCGGTCTTCAGCGCCAGCGGCAGGCCGTCATAGGCGAGATGCTGGTTCGCGAACAGCGTGTCGCCGCCCTCCGCGGGCAGTTCCTGCGCATGCAGCAGCGAACCCAGGCTGGGGCGCTCCTTGTAGGAGAGGTCGGAATGCCAGTACTGGCCGGCGTCGCCCAGCCCGACGGGCTGGCCCTGCGCATCCCGGAGGTTGGAGACCTGCAGGATCTCCGGATGGCCCGGCAGCTGGAAGTTGCGCAGCACATGGATCTGCAAAGGCCCCCAGCGCCGGCTGAAGGCGATGTGCTGCGCGGGCGTGATCCGCTGGTCGCGGAAGACGAGGACGTGGTGGTCCAGGTGCGCGCGGTGGAGTCTCGCGAAGTCGGCGTCGTTCAGCGGCCGCGCCAGGTCAAGCCCCAGCACCTCGGCGCCAAGCGGCGCGTCGAAGGCCTGGACCTGGAAGGCCTGCGAGGGCGCGTCGGCGTCTTCCACGAACGCGGCGGGCCGCGGGGGCGGGACGGTCAGGGGCGGGGCGAGGGCTGTCATGGGCGCCGACTCTAGGCAGCGCGCTTCCTCGCCGGAACGAAGGTCCTGGCATGTCCAACTGCGCCCATCGCATATCGAAGCCAGTCCGGCGGCGGGTGCGTCAGTCGCCCGGCGGGGCGCCCGATGTCCCGCCTCATCGAGACGGAAAGCCCCGTTTGCAATCCAGTTACAGGCAGCTGCGTATAGTGTCGTCCTTCCCTATCTGGGTGAGACCACAACCAAAATGAGCCATCGCTCCCCCATGAAACAAGTCATCTGCGTCAAGTGGGGCACCGCTTACGGCCCGGAATACGTCAACCGCCTGTACGGCATGCTGCGCCGGCATGTGACCGGCGATTTCCGCCTGGTCTGCCTGACCGACAACGCCGAGGGCCTGCGTCCGGAGGTGGACGCCTACCCGCTGGAGGAGCTCGGCTGCGAATGGCCGAAGAAGTCCCTGGGCAAGTGGCGCAAGCTGGTGATGTGGAGCGCCGACCTGGGCGAGAAGACCGGCCTGTCCGGCCCGGTGCTGTTCATCGACCTGGATTCGGTGATCGTCGACAACATCGACGGCTACTTCACCCACGGCCATCCTGACGACGTGGTGCTGGCCCGCAACTGGGCCAAGCCGATGCAGCGCCTGGGCCAGACCTCGGTGTTCCGCTTCCCGGTCGGCAAGTACCCGCACATCATCGAGAAATTCCGCGCCGACCCCCAGGCCGTGGCCGACAAGCATGGCTTCGAGCAGCACTGGGTGACCGCGTCGGTGCCCGGCGGCATCAAGTTCTGGCCGCACCTGTGGACGCGCCATTTCCGCCTGCACTGCCTGCCGGCCTTCCCGCTGCGCTACTTCAAGCCGGCCAAGCTGCCGGCCGGCGCGCGCATCGTGACCTTCCCGGGCGGCCCGAATCCGGCCGACGTGATGCTGGGCCGCTGGAACACCCAGGACCCGCCGCACGAGAAGCCGTGGGACCACTTCCGCGCCGCCTTCGCCGGCGGCGTCAAGCACCGCTGGCGCCATCTGCGCAGCTACGTGCTGCCCACGCCCTGGCTCACCCAGCATTGGGTGGAGTGACCCCCGCCGGGGGTGTGCCCGCGGCCCTCACTGGGCCGATTCGGGGCGAGCCAGGTCCTGGATGACCTCCAGCGCGGTCTTGACCTTGAAGGGCTTGAGCATGATGCGGCGCACCTGCAGCTCCTTGTAGAGCTGTGCGGTGGGCAGGTCGCAGGCCTCGGCGGTCAAGGCCACCGGGGTGGACGGCGGGCAGCGCAGGGCGCCGGCGCGCACGCTCTGCAGCAGCGCCAGCGCGTCCAGCCCCTGGCCGATGTCCAGCAGCAGGCCGTCCATCGACTGGTGCTCCAGCAGGCGCTGCGCCGCCTCGAGGCTGCTGGACTCATGCACCTGCGCGATGCCCAGCTGCCGCGCGACCATCGCGACCGTGCGGCGGAACAGCGAATGCGGGTCGACCAGCAGCAGCTGGGGCGGCGCGACGGCGCTCATGAACCCGACTCCGCGGCCTTCCCGAGCAGTTCGGAGACCACCACGTCGCGCAGGCTCATGAGGATGGCCAGGTCGGTGTCGTCCAGCGTGCGGCGGCGCCGGTCGATCAGGCACAGGGTGCCGACCCGGACGCCCGGGCGGATCTCCAGCGGCGCGCCGGCGTAGAAGCGGATGTGCGGCGGCCCCAGCACCATCGGGTTGTCCGCGAAACGCGGATCCTGGGTGGCGTCCGACACCACCGTCGCCTCCGACACATGGATGGCATGGCCGCAGAAGCTGCTGCGTCGGTCGGTCTCGCACACCGCCAGCCCGAAGCGGGCCTTGAACCACTGGCGGTCGTCGTCGACCAGGCTGATCAGCGCGATCGGCACGCCGAATTCCTCGGCGGCGAACTCGACGATGCGATCGAAGCGCTCCTCGGGCGGCGTGTCCAGGATCAGCAGCTCGCGCAGCGCCTGGATCCGCTCCGCTTCGTTCGCGGGGATCGGGGCAGTCATCATGGAAGCGGTTCCTCGCTCTGGCGGTGGGGTTCGTGCTCCCTGCGCAGCCTAGCCGATTCCCCACCGCCCGCCATCGCCTTCGTCCATCGGAGCGAGGACGGCGCGGCACGTCGCAGGCGGCCGGTGCCCGCCCATATGAGCCTGCCGACGCTGCTCACTTGCATTCCGCATTGGCGATGACGAGCGACCCGCACCAGACTCCGGTCCACGGGGCGCGCCCATGTCGCCCCCGCCGGCGGCGGCAGTAGGGCCGCCGGGAAGGCATGGTGAAAGCCCAGGTCGCGACCGGGCGCCGCCCTCGGGGTCTTGGGGGAGGCGCTTCCGGCGGAGCCCGATCGCGGTCCTGGCGCCTTTCATCCCGCCCGCCTCGCATATTCGATATGCAAGATAAGCAAATGCTCAAACAATCGTTCCTGGAATAAGGACTGTTTGGCAAGCTTCGCAGCCCGACCTTCAACGTCGCCGGCCCCCGCCTGCTTGCCATGTTCCAGAACAACGCCCACAAGAACCGCTCCCTGTTCTCCGCCACCCGCCGCCGGGCGCTGATGCTGGCCGCCGCGGCGCCGCTGCTGGGCGTGCCGATGCTGGCCTCGGCCGAGCAGCCCACGACGCTGCTGAACGTCTCCTACGACGTGGCGCGCGAGCTCTACAAGCAGATCAATCCGGCCTTCGTCGCCGCGTACAAGGCCAAGACCGGCCAGACGATCACGGTGAACCAGTCGCACGGCGGCTCGTCCAAGCAGATCGGCTCGGTGATCGGCGGGCTGGAGGCGGACGTGGTCACGATGAACCAGGCCACCGACGTCGACACGCTGGCCGAGAAGGGCCTGACCGGCGCCGACTGGCGCAGCAAGTTCCCCAACGGCGCCGCGCCCTACAGCTCGACCATGCTGTTCCTGGTGCGCAAGGGCAATCCCAAGGGCATCAAGGACTGGGCCGACCTGGCCCGTCCCGGCATCTCGGTGATCATTCCCAACCCCAAGGTGACCGGCAACGGCCGCTACGGCTACCTGGCCGCCTGGGGCAGCGTCATCGCCAAGGGCGGCAGCGACGCGCAGGCCCGGGACTTCGTCTCCAAGGTGCTGGCCAACGTGCCGGTGCTGGACGGCGGCGGCCGCGGCGCCACCACCACCTTCACGCAGCGCGGCATCGGCGACGTGCTGCTGACCTTCGAGTCCGAGGCCGAGCTCATCGAGAACGAATTCGGCAAGGGCAACTTCGAGGTGGTCGCGCCCAGCATCTCGGTCGAGGCCGACGCGCCGGTGGCCATCGTCGACAAGGTCGTCGCCAAGAAGGGCTCGGCCGCGCTGGCCAAGGCCTACCTGGACTTCCTGTGGACGCCCGAGGGCCAGGAAATCATTGCCCAGAACAACTTCCGCCCGCGTGATCCGGCGATCTTCAAGAAGCACGAGAAGCGCTACGCGCCGATCAAGCTGTTCAGCGTCGACCAGACGCTGGGCGGCTGGGCCAAGGTCGGCAAGACGCACTTCGCCGACGGTGGCACCTATGACCAGATCATGGCCGCGCGCCGCTGATCGAAGCCCGCGCCGTCCGCCCTCCCCGCCGATTCCTGACCGACTGATCCGATGAACACCGCCGTGCTCCCCGCGACGCAGGCCGCCCCGGCGCCCGCCCGCAAGCGACGCCGCGTGCTGCCCGGCTTCGCGCCGACGCTGGGCTTCACGCTCTTCTATCTCTCGCTGCTGGTGCTGATCCCGCTGTGCGCGGTCTTCCTGAAGTCCGCCGGCCATGGCGTCGAGGCCTTCTGGGCCGCAGCCACCTCGCCGCGGGTGCTCGCGTCCTATCGCCTGAGCTTCGGCGCGGCGCTGCTGGGCGCCTTCATCAACGTGATCTTCGGCTTCATCCTGGCGTGGTCGCTGGTGCGCTACGACTTCTGGGGCAAGAAGCTGGTGGACGCGCTCATCGACCTGCCCTTCGCCCTGCCCACCGCCGTGGCCGGCATCGCGCTGACCGCCCTGTACGCGCCCAACGGCTGGATGGGCCAGTGGCTGGAGCCGCTGGGCATCAAGGTCGCCTTCACGCCGCTGGGCGTGCTGGTGGCGCTGATCTTCATCGGCCTGCCCTTCGTCGTGCGCACGGTGCAGCCGGTGCTCGAGGACCTGGACACCGAGC
>Ga0209370_1000668_pt1 | contig 39816 bp, 28 predicted proteins | sample AgamicAtPrz_FD_187164 | JGI IMG/M metagenome (GOLD analysis project Ga0209370, IMG submission 187164) | Agave microbial communities from Guanajuato, Mexico - At.P.rz (SPAdes) (version 2) | ecosystem: Host-associated > Plants > Phyllosphere > Phylloplane/Leaf | place: Guanajuato, Mexico...
TGACCACAGCAACCGCCCGCCTGCGGGCCTCCCCCCTGGACGCGCTGCAGCGCTGGCTACCGAAGCTGGTGCTGGCGCCGAGCATGTTCATCGTCCTGGTGGGCTTCTACGGCTACATCCTGTGGACTTTCGTCCTCTCGTTCACCACCTCGACCTTCCTGCCCACCTACAAGTGGGCGGGCCTGGCGCAGTACGCCCGGTTGTTCGACAACGACCGCTGGTGGGTAGCGAGCAAGAACCTGCTGCTGTTCGGCGGCCTGTTCATCGGCATCACCCTGGCCATCGGCGTGTTCCTCGCCGTGCTGCTCGACCAGCGCATCCGCCGCGAAGGGTTCATTCGCACCATCTACCTGTACCCCATGGCGCTGTCGATGATCGTCACCGGCACCGCCTGGAAGTGGCTGCTCAACCCCGGCATGGGCCTGGACAAGCTGCTGCGCGACTGGGGCTGGGAAGGCTTTCGCCTGGACTGGCTGATCGACCCCGACCGCGTGGTCTACTGCCTGGTGATCGCCGCCGTGTGGCAGGCCTCGGGCTTCATCATGGCGATGTTCCTCGCCGGCCTGCGCGGCGTCGACCAGTCGATCATCCGCGCCGCCCAGCTCGATGGCGCCAGCCTGCCGCGCATCTACTGGACCGTGGTGCTGCCCAGCCTGCGCCCGGTGTTCTTCAGCTCGCTGATGATCCTTGCGCACATCGCCATCAAGAGCTTCGACCTGGTGGCGGCGATGACCGCCGGCGGCCCTGGCTACTCCTCGGACCTGCCAGCCATGTTCATGTACTCGTTCACCTTCAGCCGTGGGCAGATGGGCATGGGCTCCGCCAGCGCGATCCTCATGCTCGGTGCCATCCTGGCGATCCTGGTGCCGTACCTGTATTCCGAATTGCGGGGCAAACGCCATGACTAGCCTGACCGACAAACCCGCGCTGAACCTCAGCCGCATCGCCATCCATGCCGTGCTGCTGCTGGCCGTGCTGCTGTACCTGGTGCCGCTGGTGGTGATGTTGCTGACCAGCTTCAAGACCCCCGAGGACATCGGCAGCGGCAACCTGCTGAGCTGGCCGACCGCGTTCACCGCCATCGGCTGGAGCAAGGCCTGGGCCACGGTCAGCGGCTACTTCGTCAACTCGATCCTGATCACCGTGCCGGCGGTGCTGATTTCCACGGCCATCGGCGCGCTCAATGGCTACGTGCTGTCGATGTGGCGCTTCCGTGGCTCGCAGCTGTTCTTCGGCCTGTTGCTGTTCGGCTGCTTCCTGCCGTTCCAGACCGTGCTGCTGCCGGCCTCGTTCACCCTCGGCAAGCTGGGCCTGGCCAGCACCACCAGCGGGCTGGTGCTGGTGCACGTGGTGTACGGCCTGGCCTTCACCACGCTGTTCTTTCGCAACTACTACGTGAGCATCCCCGAGGCGCTGGTCAAGGCCGCGCGCCTGGATGGCGCCGGGTTCTTCACCATCTTCGGGCGGATCATCCTGCCGATGTCGACGCCGATCATCATGGTCTGCCTGATCTGGCAGTTCACCCAGATCTGGAACGACTTCCTGTTCGGCGTGGTGTTCTCCAGCGGCGACTCGCAACCGATCACCGTGGCCCTCAACAACCTGGTCAACACCAGCACCGGGGCCAAGGAATACAACGTCGACATGGCCGCGGCGATGATCGCCGGGCTGCCGACGCTGCTGGTCTACGTGGTCGCGGGCAAGTATTTCGTGCGCGGGCTGACCGCCGGCGCGGTCAAGGGGTAAGTCATGGCAACACTCGAACTTCGCAATGTGCACAAGACCTACGGCGCGGGCCTGCCGGACACGCTCAAGGACATCCAGCTGGCGATCAAGGACGGCGAGTTCCTGATCCTGGTCGGCCCCTCGGGCTGCGGCAAGTCGACGCTGATGAACTGCATCGCCGGCCTGGAAAGCATCAGCGGCGGGGCGATCCTCATCGACGACGAGGACGTCAGCGGCATGAGCCCCAAGGATCGCGACATCGCCATGGTGTTCCAGTCCTACGCGCTGTACCCGACCATGAACGTGCGCGACAACATCGCCTTTGGCCTGAAGATCCGCAAGATGCCCCAGGCTGCCATCGACGAGGAGGTGGCGCGGGTCGCCAAGTTGCTGCAGATCGAGCACCTGCTCGAGCGCAAGCCCGGGCAGCTGTCCGGCGGCCAGCAACAGCGCGTGGCCATGGGCCGGGCGCTGGCGCGGCGGCCGAAGATCTACCTGTTCGACGAGCCGCTGTCGAACCTCGATGCCAAGCTGCGGGTGGAGATGCGCACCGAGATCAAGCTGATGCACCAGCGCCTGAAGACCACCACGGTGTACGTCACCCACGACCAGATCGAGGCGATGACGCTCGGTGACAAGGTGGCGGTGATGAAGGACGGCATCATCCAGCAGTTCGGCACGCCGCAGCAGATCTACAACGACCCGGCCAACCTGTTCGTCGCCAGCTTCATCGGCTCGCCGCCGATGAACTTCATCCCGGTGCGCCTGACGAAGCAGGACGGCCGCGTGCTGGCATTGCTCGACAGCGGCCAGGCGCGCTGCGAGCTGCCGCTGGGCGTGGCGGCGGACGAGCTGGAAGGCCGCGAGATCATCCTCGGCGTGCGCCCGGAGCAGATCACCTTGGGGGCGGAGCAGGGCAATGGCCTGCCGGGCATCCGCGCCGAAGTGCAGGTCACCGAACCCACCGGCCCGGACCTGCTGGTGTTCGTCACCCTAAACCAGACCAAGGTCTGCTGCCGTCTGGCGCCGGATGTGGCATGCCGGGTCGGCGACAGCCTCAACCTGCAGTTCGACCCGGCGCGGGTACTGCTGTTCGACGCCGGCAGCGGCGAACGCCTGGACCTTGCCGCCACCGCCGTAAAGGACAACGTGACGCGTTTCAAAGGCCGATAAGCCAAACGCGAACGCCGTTAAACCGTTCTGTTAATAACAAGAAAAGAGGACGCAAAGGGATGGAACATCGCAATCGCATCAGGACGCTGGGCTCACTGGCACTGCTGGCCGTGGTCGGCAGCAGCGGGGCCCAGGCCGCCGAGGCTTTCTCGTCGGAATCGAAATGGATGACCGGCGACTGGGGCGGCACCCGCACCGAGTTGCTGGAGAAGGGCTACGACTTCACCCTCGACTACGTCGGCGAAGTGGCCGGCAACCTGCACGGCGGCTACAACGACGACAAGACCGCGCGCTACAGCGACCAGTTCGCCCTGGGCGCGCACCTGGACCTGGAGAAGATCTTCGGCTGGAAGGATACCGAGTTCAAACTGGCGATCACCGAGCGTAGCGGCCGTAACCTCTCCAACGACCGCATCAGCGACCCGCGCGCCGGGCAGTTCAGCTCGGTGCAGGAAGTCTGGGGTCGGGGCCAGACCTGGCGCCTGACCCAGATGTGGATCAAGCAGAAGTACTTCGACGGCGCGCTGGACGTGAAATTCGGCCGCTTCGGCGAGGGCGAGGACTTCAACAGCTTCCCCTGCGATTTCCAGAACCTGGCCTTCTGCGGCTCGCAGGTGGGCAACTGGGTCGGCGGCATCTGGTACAACTGGCCGGTCAGCCAGTGGGCGCTGCGGGTCAAGTACAACATCACCCCGGAATTCTTCGTCCAGGTCGGCGCCTACGAGCAGAACCCGTCGAACCTTGAGACCGGCAACGGCTTCAAGCTCAGCGGCAGCGGCACCAAGGGCGCGATCCTGCCGGTGGAAGCGGTGTGGTCGCCCAAGGTCAATGGCCTGCCGGGCGAGTACCGCCTGGGCTACTACTACAGCACCGCCAAGGCCGACGACGTCTACGACGACATCAACGGCAATCCGCAGGCGCTGACCGGCGCGGCGTTCAAGTCGCATTCAAGCAAGCACGGCTGGTGGGTGGTGGCGCAGCAACAGGTCACCGCCCATGCCGGCGACGTCAATCGCGGCCTGAGCCTGTTCGCCAACTTCACCGTGCATGACAAGGCCACCAACGTGGTCGACAACTACCAGCAGGTCGGCCTGGTCTACAAAGGCGCCTTCGACGCCCGGCCCAAGGACGACATCGGCTTCGGCATCGCCCGCATCCACGTCAACGACGACGTGAAGAAGCGCGCCGAGCTGCTCAATGCCCAGAGCGGTATCAACGACTACGACAACCCGGGCTTCGCGCCGCTGCAGCGCACCGAGTACAACGCCGAGCTCTACTACGGCTTCCACGTCACCAACTGGCTGACCGTGCGCCCGAACCTGCAGTACATCAAGAGCCCGGGCGGTGTGGACGAGGTGGATAACGCGCTGGTCGCGGGGTTGAAGATTCAGTCGTCATTCTGAGAAAAATTGTTGTAAATTTACGCCATCCATCTCGACCTCCCGCTAACCACTGGCCAGCAGTGGTTAGCGGGCACGGGTTGAGACAGCGCTATCTCGAACAACAAAAGAGCTCGGAACCATGCCTGAACATCCGCTACATCGCTTCTTCACCTCGCAACGGCCCAGGCCGACCTTCGAGTGGGAGCGTTACCAGCAGCGCGATGTGCTGATCATCGATCACCCACGCTGCCAGGCGGTGTTCAGCCGCCAGGGCGCGCAGCTGCTGCATTTCCAGCCGGCCGGCGAAAAGCCCTGGCTGTGGTGCGCCGAGCAGTGGCCGCAGGTGGGCGCCATCCGTGGGGGCGTGCCGGTGTGCTGGCCGTGGTATGGCCGTCATCCCAGCGAGGACCTGTGGCCGGCCCACGGCTGGGCGCGCTTGCTGGACTGGAAGCTGGTGGACAGTCGTGAAGACGAGCAGGGCGTGACCCTGAAGTGGCGCCTGGACCTGTGCGACTGGCAGGTCGACCTGCACGCCCGGCTCGGCGCGAGCATGGAGCTGAGCCTCTGCACCGAACACCAGGACAGCGAGCCCTGCCAGTTGAGCCATGCGCTGCTGGCCTACTGGCGGATCAGCGACGTGTCGAAGATAGCGCTGTCCGGGCTCGAGGACATCCAAGGCTACGATCGCCTCAATCGCCAGGCCTGCCGCGAGGATGGCGCGCTGACCCTCAAGGGCGGCTGCCAGAAGGTCTACCCCGGTACACCCAAGGTGCAGTTGCAGGACCCGGCCTGGCAGCGCGAGCTGTGCATCGACACCGGCGACAGCGACGACACCGTGGTCTGGCACCCGGGCAATCGCCCGTTGATGGGCGTGACCGGGCGCGAATGCCAGGGCTTTGTCTGCGTCGAGGCGGCCAGTGGCAGTGGCAGTGGCGAGGGCCTGAGCCTGGCGCCGGGGGAACGGGCGCACCTGCGGCTGCAGGCGCACCGGCTCAGTTGAGGTCGTCGTCCTCGATCGGGTAGCGACTGGCGTTGAGGCTTTCCTTGATCTTGCGCAGGTGCGGCTGGAAGTCCACGCCGCGGCGCAGGGTCATGCCGGTGGCGAGCACGTCGAGCACGGTAAGCTGGATGATCCGCGAGGTCATCGGCATGTAGATGTCGGTGTCTTCCGGCAGCGGAATGTGCAGGCTCAGGCTGCAGGCCTGGGCCAGGGGCGAGCCGGCGGCGGTCAGGCCGAGCACCGAGGCGCCGTTTTCCCGGGCCAGGCGCGCCACCTCGACCAGTTCGCGGGTACGCCCGGTGTAGGAGATGATCACGAACAGGTCGCCGGTGTGCGCCACCGAGGCCAGCATCCGCTGCATCAGCACGTCGGCGTGGGCTGACACCGCGAGGTTGAAGCGGAAGAACTTGTGCTGGGCGTCGAGGGCCACGGGGGCCGAGGCGCCGAGGCCGAAGAAGTGGATCTGCCGGGCCTGGATCATCATGTCCACGGCGCGGCTGACCTGCTGCGGGTCGAGCGCCTGGCAGGCGCTGTCCAGCGAGGCGATGGCGCTGCCGAAGATCTTCTGGGTGTAGGCGGCCGGATCGTCGTCGGCCTCCACCGCGCGGCTGACATAGGCGGCGCCGCTGGCCAGGCTCTGGGCCAGCTGCAGCTTGAGCTCGGGGTAGCCGCTGACGCCGAACGAGCGGCAGAAGCGGTTGACCGTCGGTTCGCTGACCTTGGCCGCCTGGGCCAGGGCAGCGATGCTGAAGCGGGTGGCCTGTTGCGGGTTGAGCAGGATGACTTCGGCGACTTTGCGTTCGGCCTTGTTCAGCTCATCGAGGCGGCCCTGGATCTGTTCCAGGAGGTTGCGCACGCGGTCCATGGTGTGTCCTTGGGTCGGGAAGCAGGCTTTTTGCGGTGGCGTGTATCGTACTGTCGGTAAGATTGTCACACCACTTGTCTGTAATGGCTGTATTCAATGTTGTGGTTTTTACTACATTAACCCTTGAAAAGCAGGGTTGAAACCGGTATTCCTAGTCCAACATTTATAAAAGAACCAACATCATGGCCGCGATCAGTGTCGAACCCTGCACCTTCGCCCTCTTTGGCGCCTTAGGCGACCTGGCATTGCGCAAGCTGTTTCCCGCGCTCTACCAGCTCGACCGCGCCGACCTCCTGCACCCGGACACCCGCCTGCTGGCCCTGGCCCGCGAGCCGGGCAGCGTGCAGGAACACCTGAACAGCATCGAAGCCCACCTGCGCCGCCATGTGCCGGAGGCCGAGGTCGATGCCGCTTCCCTGGGGCGCTTCCTCGGGCGCCTGAGCTACCTGCACCTGGACTTTGTCGAACCCGAAGGCTACCAGGCCCTGGCCGAGCAGGCGCCGAGCGGGCAGCCGCTGATCGCCTACTTCGCCACGGCGGCGGCGGTCTACGGCGCGATCTGCGAGAACCTCGACAAGGCCGGCCTGGCCTCACGTACCCGCGTGGTGCTGGAAAAGCCCATCGGCCACGACCTGGAATCGTCGCGTCGGGTCAACGATGCCGTGGCGCGGTTCTTCCCCGAGAGCCGGGTCTACCGCATCGACCACTATCTGGGCAAGGAGACGGTGCAGAACCTCATCGCCCTGCGCTTCGCCAACAGCCTGTTCGAAACCCAGTGGAACCAGAATTCCATCTCCCATGTGGAGATCACCGTCGCCGAGAAGGTCGGTATCGAGGGCCGCTGGGGTTACTTCGACAAGGCCGGCCAGCTGCGCGACATGATCCAGAACCACCTGTTGCAGCTGCTCTGCCTGATCGCCATGGACCCGCCCAGCGACCTGTCGGCCGACAGCATCCGCGACGAGAAGGTCAAGGTGCTCAAGGCACTGGCGCCGATCACCGGCGAAGGCCTGAGCACCCATGTGGTGCGCGGCCAGTACATCGCCGGTTTCAGCGACGGCAAGCCGGTGCCGGGCTACCTGGAAGAAGATAACGCCAACGCCCAGAGCGACACCGAGACCTTCGTCGCCCTGCGCGCCGATATCCGCAACTGGCGCTGGTCGGGGGTGCCGTTCTACCTGCGCACCGGCAAGCGCATGCCGCAGAAGCTGTCGCAGATCGTCATCCACTTCAAGGAAACCCCGCACTACATCTTCGCTCCGGAACAGCGTTTGCAGATCGGCAACAAGCTGATCATCCGCCTGCAGCCGGACGAAGGCATTTCGCTGCGGGTGATGACCAAGGAGCAGGGCCTGGACAAGGGCATGCAACTGCGCAGCGGCCCGCTGCAGTTGAACTTCTCCGACACCTGGCGCAGCGCGCGGATTCCGGACGCCTACGAGCGTCTGCTGCTGGAAGTGATGCGCGGCAACCAGAACCTGTTCGTGCGCAAGGACGAGATCGAATACGCCTGGAAATGGTGCGACCAGCTGATCGCCGGCTGGAAGACCAGCGGCGACGCGCCCAAGCCCTATGCGGCCGGTTCCTGGGGGCCGATGAGCTCGATTGCATTGATCACTCGCGATGGGAGGGCCTGGTATGGCGATATCTGAACTGCAACTGCCGGCGACGGTGAAGGCGCATCAGCTGGCTGATGCGAAAACCCTGGCGGCGACCCTGGCCCATGATGTGGCCGAGCGCCTGCGCCAGGCCATCGCCAGCAAGGGCCAGGCCTGCGTGGTGCTGTCCGGCGGCCGCAGCCCGGTGCCGTTTCTCGAGAAACTGGCGGCAGAGGCGCTGGACTGGTCGAAGGTAACCGTGAGCCTGGCGGACGAACGCTGGGTGCCGGTGGTGCACGACGACAGCAACGCCGGCCTGCTGTCCCGTCATCTGTTCAAGGGCGGTGCGGCCAAGGCGCGTTTCATCGGCCTGTACCAGAGCGCCGCGACCCTGGAGGCCGCCGCCGAGCAGGCCGACCAGGTGCTCGCCGACCTCCCACAGATCGATGTGCTGGTGCTGGGCATGGGTGACGACGGTCACACGGCCTCGCTGTTCCCGGCCAGCCCCAACCTGCGCCAGGGCCTGGCCAAGGTCGGCGAGCGTCGCTGCCTGCCGATGCTGGCGCCGAGCGTGCCGCACCAGCGCCTGAGCATGACCCGCGCGCTGCTGGCCAGCGCCGGCTTCATCGCCCTGTCCGTGCAAGGCGCGGGCAAGCTCGCCACCCTGCGTGCCGCCCTGGCGGCCGAAGACCCTACCGAAATGCCGATTCGCGCCTTTCTTCACGACCCCCTGGACATCTACTGGTGCCCATGAGCCAAGGACCCATTGTCATGACCACCCTCGAACGCCCACAGCCTTTGCTCTCGATGGCCGACAAAGCCGCGCGGATCGACGCGATCTGCGACAAGGCGCGCATCCTGCCGGTGATCACCATCGCCCGTGAGGAGGACATCCTGCCCCTGGCCGACGCCCTGGCCGCTGGCGGCATCCGCACCCTGGAAGTGACCCTGCGCTCGCAGCACGGCCTGAAGGCCATACAGGTGCTGCGCGAGCAGCGCCCCGAGCTGTGCGTCGGCGCCGGTACCGTGCTCGACCGTGGCATGTTCGCCGCCGTCGAGGCCGCGGGCGCGCAGTTCGTCGTCACCCCGGGCATCACCCAGGACATCCTCGAAGCGGGCGTGGACAGCGACATTCCGCTGCTGCCGGGCATCAGCACGCCGTCGGAGATCATGATGGGCTACGCCCTCGGCTACCGTCGCTTCAAGCTGTTCCCGGCGGAAATCAGCGGTGGTGTCGCGGCGATCAAGGCCTTTGCCGGCCCGTTCGGCGACATTCGCTTCTGCCCGACCGGCGGGGTGAACCCGGCCAACGTGCGCAACTACATGGCCCTGCCCAATGTGATGTGCGTGGGTGGCACCTGGATGCTCGACAGCAGCTGGATCAAGAACGGCGACTGGGCGCGGATCGAGGCGTGCAGCGCCGAGGCGATTGCATTGCTGGACTGACAGATTTCGTTGTGTGCTACACGGCTTGTGGGGCGCTTGGTCGGCGCCCCTTTTTTTTGCCTGTAGTTGCGCCTTGCAGGGTGGCCGATCGCCCTGTAGGAGCGGCCTTGTGCCGCGAAAGGGGCGCGCAGCGGCCCCCGGTTTCGGTGTTCATGCAAAGATCGCTGGGGCCGCCCTGCGGCCCTTTCGCGGCGCAAGGCCGCTCCTACAGGGATGGATGCAGGCCAAAGCAACAGGCATGAAAAAGCCCGCATCGAGGATGCGGGCTTCGTTCATCGGCGATGGTTTACGCCGCTTTGGCCTGCTGCTGGCTCAGCGACCGGTTCAGCGCGCTGAACAGCGCCTTGAAGCTGGCGGTGGTGATGTTTTCGTCGATGCCCACGCCGTGCACCGGACGCCCACCGGCCACGCGCAGCTCGATGTACGCCGCCGCCTTGGCGTTGGTGCCGGCACCGATGGCGTGCTCGTTGTAGTCCATGATCTCCACGCTGACCGGCAGGCCGGCGACCAGCGCTTCCAGGGCGCCGTTGCCTTTACCGTGCCAGTGCAGGGTGGTCTCGCCTTCACCGGACACTTCCACCTGCACATGGCTGCTGCCGTTCTCTTCCTGCAAGCGGTGGCTGACCAGCGCATACGGTGCGTTGGCCTGGAGGTATTCCTTCTGCAGCAGTTTGTAGATCTGCTCGGCGGTCATTTCCAGGCCCAGACGGTCGGTCTCGCCCTGTACCACCTGGCTGAACTCGATCTGCATGCGGCGCGGCAGGCTGATTCCGTACTCCTGCTCGAGCAGGTAGGTGATGCCGCCCTTGCCCGACTGGCTGTTGACGCGGATCACCGCCTCGTAGCTGCGGCCGATGTCGGCCGGGTCGATCGGCAGGTACGGCACTTCCCACAGTTCGCCATCCTGCTGCTTGGCGAAGCCCTTGCGGATGGCGTCTTGGTGCGAGCCGGAGAAGGCGGTGTGGACCAGGTCGCCGACGTATGGGTGACGCGGGTGCACCGGCAGCTGGTTGCACTCCTCGACGACCTTGCGCACGCCGTCGATGTCGGAGAAGTCCAGCTGCGGGTCGATGCCCTGGGTGTAGAGGTTCAGGGCGAGGGTGACCAGGTCGACGTTGCCGGTGCGCTCACCGTTGCCGAACAGGCAGCCTTCGGCACGGTCGGCGCCGGCCATCAGGCCCAGCTCGGTGGCGGCGATGCCGGTTCCACGGTCGTTGTGGGTGTGCAGGCTGATGATCACGCTGTCGCGCCGGTTGATGTTGCGGCAGAACCATTCGATCTGGTCGGCGTAGACGTTCGGCGTGGCGACTTCGACGGTGGCCGGCAGGTTGAGGATGATCTTGTGCTCGGGGGTCGGGTTCCACACCTCGATCACCGCGTCGCACACTTCCTTGGCGAATTCCAGTTCGGTGGCGCTGAAGGTTTCCGGCGAGTACTGGAAGGTCCACTGGGTGTTCGGCTGCTGGGCGGCGTACTTGACGAACAGCTTGGCGGCGTTGACCGCGATGTCCTTCACGCCCTGCTTGTCCTGGTTGAAGACGATGCGGCGGAACGACGGGCAGGTGGCGTTGTACAGGTGCACGATGGCCTTCTTGGCCCCGCGCAGGGATTCGAAGGTACGGGCGATCAGGTCTTCACGGGCCTGGGTCAGCACCTGGATGGTGGTGTCGTCCGGGATGTGGCCGTCTTCGATCAAGGTGCGCACGAAGTCGAAGTCGGTTTGCGAGGCCGACGGGAACGATGCTTCGATTTCCTTCACGCCCACCTGCACCAGGGTCTTCCAGAACCGCAGCTTCTTCTCCGAGTCCATCGGCTCGATCAGCGACTGGTTGCCATCACGCAGGTCGGAACTGCACCAGATCGGCGCCTGGGTGATGGTCTTCGACGGCCAGGTACGGTCGGGCAGGTCGATGGTCGGGAACGCGCGGTATTTCTTCGATGGGTCTTTGAGCATGGTCATGGAAGCAATCCTTTTTATGTGCGGCCGTGATCGGGCCTGCCAAACGAAAACGAGAGAAAAAGGCGAGGCGACGCGATTCACCCTGGTAGTCGGGCGCTGACCAGGCAGAGGCTGCGGTGTTGTCGGAGCAGGGTGCTGAAGATGTTCATAGGCTCAACCCTAACCAGTGGGTTGGGGGATGGCAAGCATTGTGGGAAAATTGAGAGAAATGCTTAAAAAAACCACGTTGCGCAGTTTTTATGGCTGTTGATTAGGTCTTGTTGAGATTTTATTGCGTGATGTTTTTTTGTTGCGCAAATCGCGGGGCCTGTCCGATCCCACGATGCCACCGTCGGCTGCGTGGGAGCGGGCTGGCCCCGCGATTACGCTTTCAGGGCTGGAACGCGCCGATGAAGATCGCAGGATCCACCCGCGCATCGTTGAGGCTGACATTCCAGTGCATGTGCGGCCCGGTGGCCCGGCCGGTCGAGCCCACGCGGCCGACCACCTCGCCGCGGCGCAGCACCTGCCCCGGCTTCACATCGATCTTCGACATGTGGCAGAACATGCTGATGAAGCCCTGGCCATGGTCGACGAACACCGTGCGGCCATTGAAGAAGTAGTCGCCCACCAGGATCACCTTGCCGTTGGCCGGGGTCTTGATCGGCGTGCCGGCCGGCACGGCGAAGTCAAGGCCCGCATGAGGGTTTCGCTCCTCACCGTTGAAGAAGCGGCGCACGCCGAACTTGCTCGACAGCGGGCCGTTGACCGGCTTGTCGAGGATCAGGTTGCTCGGCAGGGTCGGGCTGAAACTGCGGTAGGCCTTGACCTGCTCGGCCAGCTCGCGGTCGATGCGCTTGAGGTCCTCGGGCTCGGGGTTGACCTGGCGCTTGTTCTTCAGGGTGATGTGCTGTTCGGGGTATTTCTTGCTGCCCACGCTGAAGCGAATGCCGCGTCCCCCTTGGGTGAGCACGGCGCTGCCGGGCTTCTGGGTGAGCGGTATGCCGACGATGGCCAGCCAGTTGTCCTGCTCCTTCACCACCAGCACCGGCTTGCCGTCGAAGCGGGCGCTCGGCGCGCTGGCGGCCGGCCCCAGGTTGACCACGGCCACGCCGCCGGGCACCGGCTTGTCGAGGGCGCGGGTGATGTAGCTGGCCTGGGCCGCGGTGAGCGGCAGCAGCAGGGCGAGGGCGAGCAGGGGCGCGAACAGGCGGGGCATGTGTCAGTCCAGTAGCGAGAGGGTGACCGGAGTCTGGTGGTTGTCCTCGACCCGCACCTTGAGCTCGCCTTCGTTGAGACGGGCGGTCAGGCGCTGGCCGTTGTGGGTCTGCGCGGCGCTGCGGATGGCCTGGCCGCGCTCGTCGAGGAGGATGCTGTAGCCGCGGGCGAGGGTGGCCAATGGGCTGACCACCTGCAGCGTCTGCAACTGCGCCTGGAAGCGTTGGCGGCGGTCCTTGAGCACGTCGCGCATGGCCCGTGGCAGGCGTTCGGCCAGGCTGTCCAGGCGCTGCTTGAGCAGTTTCAGGTTGCGTCCCGGGTGTTGCGCGGCCAGGCGCATGTCCAGGCGGCCGAGGCGTTCGTGGCGTCGGCTCATGTTCAGCGCGAAGGCACGGCGCAGGCGCATGTCCAGGTCGTCCAGGCGCTGGGCCTGCTGGCGCAGGCGCTCGCCCGGGTGGCGCAGGCGTCGGGCCAGGCCCTCGACGCGCAGGCGGTCATGGGCCAGGCGGCTCTGCATGCGCAGCAACAGGCGTCGCTGCAGGCTGTCCAGGCGCTGCTGCAGCCCGCTGCTGTCGGGGGCGAGCAGTTCGGCGGCGGCTGATGGTGTGGGCGCACGCACGTCGGCGACGAAGTCGCTGATCGACACGTCGGTTTCATGTCCCACGGCGCTGACGATCGGCGTCACGCAGGCGGCCACGGCACGGGCCACGGCCTCTTCGTTGAAGCACCAGAGGTCTTCCAGCGAGCCGCCGCCACGGGCCAGGATCAGCGCGTCGAAGCCTTGCCGGTCGGCCATCTGCAGGGCATGGACGATCTGTGCGATGGCCTCGCGGCCTTGCACGGCGGTAGGGATCAGGTTCAGTTCGACCTGCGGCGCGCGGCGCCGGAACACGCTGATGATGTCGCGGATCACCGCGCCGGTGGGCGAGGTGACGATGCCGATGCGCCGCGGATGCGCCGGCAGTGGCTGCTTGCGTTCGGTGCTGAACAGCCCCTCGGCGCCGAGCTTTTCCTTCAGCGCCTCGAAGGCCAGGCGCAGGGCGCCGTCACCGGCCGGCTCGACGGTGTCGAGGATCAGCTGGTAGTCGCCGCGGCCCTCGAACAGCGAAACCTTGCCGCGCACCTTGACCGCCAGGCCATCGCGCAGGGCCTGGCGCACGCGGGCGGCGTTCTGCCGGAACAGCGCGCAGCGGATCTGCGCGCCGCTGTCCTTGAGGGTGAAATACATGTGGCCGGAGGCCGGGCGGGCAAGGTTGGAAATCTCGCCTTCCACCCAGACGCTGCGGAACACGTCCTCGAGCAGCACGCGGGCGCGGCCGTTGAGCTGGCTGACGGTGAGGACCTCGCGGTCCAGGCCGAGTCGTTCGAAAGGGTCTCTGATCATGCCGGGCATCATAAAGGAGCCGTCGCCCGGATGCACTGTGCCGGCTGCTGGCATGCCCCACCTTGGGAGCATTTCCGGCTGCCGACCCCGATACCCGGCGATGCAGTCTGGACGCCTGATTCCTTGAGGAGATTCGCCGTGTATCCCATAGATGCCCACACCTACCGCTCCAAGGCTTTCAACCGACGTGTGCGGTTCCTGGTGCTGCATTACACAGCCGTCAATTTCAACGGCTCGATCAATGCGCTGGTCAACGGCACCCAGGTCAGCGCCCATTACCTGGTGCCCGACCCGTCCGATCCGAGCTTCGCGAGTGCAGGTTTCGATACGATGCGCACCTTCAACCTCGTCGACGAGAACGAGCGCGCCTGGCACGCGGGTGTCAGCGGTTGGGCCGGACGCAGCAACCTGAACGATACGTCGATCGGCATCGAGATCGTCAACCAGGCGTCGGTGAGCAACTGCCAGTTCGTGTTCCCGCCCTATCACCCCCAGCAGGTGGAAGCCTTGATCCAGCTGGGCCAGGCGATCCTGCAGCGCTATCCGGACATCACGCCGACCCAAGTGGTCGGCCACAGCGACATCGCCATTGGCCGCAAGAGCGATCCGGGGGCCGCATTTCCCTGGCAGGCCCTGCACCAGGCTGGTATCGGTGCCTGGTATGACGAGGCGCGCAAGGCGTACTACCAGCAGCGCTTCGCGGGCTGCCTGCCGCAGGTCAAGGTCGTTCTCGACAAGCTTCGCCGGTACGGCTACAGCTTCCCGACGAGCCCCGATCCGGCTCAGGTGCGTGCGGTGTTCAGGGCGTTCCAGCTGCATTTCCGGCCGGGCAACTTTGATGGTGTGCTGGATGCCGAGACCGCGGCGATCGCCTTTGCGCTGGTGGAGCGCTACATGCCCTGATCACCCGGTGTTGAACTCAGGCGGTCCAGCAGCTTTCTCGACAGCGCTCCCGCGTCGCGTCGGCAGGCCAGGGCGACGGTGCTCTGGCAGGCCTCGGCCAGCGGCACGAAGGTGACCGAGGGCGGGGCGATCTCGCGCATGCTCAGGGGTAGCAACGCCACCCCGAATCCGGCCTGGATCAACTGCAGTTGCGTGGTCTTGCGCGATACCACCTGCGCCGCCTGGGGAAAGAATCCCTCGTTCATGCACAGCGATGCCGACAGGTAGCTCAACCCGCCGCGCTGACGATGGGGTATGGAAATGAAGCGTTCCTCGCGCAGTTGCCCCAGCCGAACACTGCCCGCCGTGGCCAGTGGGTGGCTTGCCGCCACCGCCAGCAGCAGGGGCTCGTCGAACAGCGCATGCAGTTCCACGCCCTCGTGCTGGCGCAGCACCGGCAGGCGCAGCAGGCCGATCTCCAAACGGCCCTCGGCGATGTCCTCCAGTTGCGCCTCCGACGATTGCTGGGCGATCTCCAGGGAGACGCCGGGGTTGTCCTCCAGGTAACCGCCGAGGCGCTGCAGCAGTTGGCCTGTCAACGGCACGGTACTGGAGTGGTTCAGCCGCAGGCTGCCGCGCAGGCCCTGGCCGACCTCGCGGGCCAGGCGTTCGGCTTTGTCCAGATCGGCCAGCAGGCGCCGGGCGCGGTCGAGGAACGCAACCCCGGCGGCGGTCAGCCGTGGCTGGCGGGCGGTGCGTTCGAACAGCGCGGACCCCAGGTGCAGCTCCAGCTCCTTGATCTGCCGGCTGAGGGCTGACTGGGCGATGTACAGCCGCTCGGCGGCGGCGCTGAAGCTGCCGGCCTCGGCGATTTCGACGAAGTAGCGCAGTTGGCGGATTGAACTCATGTCATGCCTTTTCAAGATGGCTCATGGCGTAAAGGCATATTAGTCGGCATGGCTCTTCGCTGGCTAACCTTCCAGGGTCTCCCAAGGAATTGTCGCGATGCTCGCTCAATTGTCGTTTTCCACGCTCGACTGGCTACCCATCCTGCTGGGTGTGGGGGTGGCCTATATCGTCTTCGGCATCGCTGGCTTCGGCACCGCGCTGGTCGCTGGCCCCGTGCTGATCCACTACATGCCGTTGTCGCGGATCATTCCGTTGCTGGTGTTGCTGGACTTCGTCGCCGCCTTCGGCAACCTGCTGCCGTCGCGGCGCGACGTGGTGCGCGGCGAACTGCTCAGGCTGCTGCCGTTCATGGCGGTGGGCTGCACCCTGGGCGTGGTGTTCCTGCTGCGCCTGAAGTCGGATGTGCTGCTGTTGCTGATGGGGCTGTTCGTCACCGCCTACGCGGTCTACGGCCTGGCGGTGAAGGTGCGGCCGGCGCGCCTGTCGGGCGCCTGGGCGGTGCCCATGGGCACGGTGGGCGGCCTGTTCGGCGCCCTGTTCGGCAGTGGTGGTTTTTTGTACGCGATCTACCTCAGCGCACGGCTGGAGGCCAAGGAGCAGGTGCGGGCGACCCAGGTCGCGCTGATCAGTTGCAGCACGGTGGTGCGCCTGTCGCTGTTCCTGATCGCCGGGGTGTATGCCGACGCCAGCCTGTTGCTGTTGGCCGCCTGCCTGCTGCCGGTGATGTTCGTCGGTACCTGGCTGGGTCGACGGCTGACCCTGAGGCTGTCCCGCGAGGCCTTCGTGCGGCTGGTCACCTGGCTGGTGCTGGCCAGCGGCCTGGCGTTGATCGGTCGCTACCTGAGTGCCTGAGCAGGCGGTAGAATTGCGCCATTACCGCAGTTCGCAGGCCCGCCCCAAGCATGAACACCCAGAGCATCATCGTCCCCAAGCTGTCCACCGTGCCGGTTCACGAAGCCCGGGCCCGCGCCATCCTGCGCTGGCTGGTGCGCGAGAAGATCGTCGAGGAGCAACTGAGCACCTGCGGTCGCACCGGCAACCGCATGGGCCATGCCCTGGCCGAAGGGGCGCGCAAGGTGGCCCTGCACCCCGAGAAGCTGCCACTAGGCGAACAGGTCAATGGGCTGGAGGTGATGCTCAAGCGCTGCATCTACACCCCCACCGACGGTTTTCTCGAGGAGGCCGGCTGCCCGGAATGCCGGCGTGAGGTGGGCGAGCCGCTGTTCGAGAGCCTGGAGGAGTGGATGCCGGGGGTGAGCGACAACTTCACCTGCCCGCTGTGCGGCTTCGAGGATGACATCAATGGCTTCCTCTACCTGCAGCCGTGTGCCTTTTCCAACCTGGGGTTCATCTTCAATAACTGGGGCGAGGCCGGGTTCACCCAGGCCTTCCTCGACAGCTTCGCCGACTGGCTGGACCAGCCGGTGGCGGTGGTGCAGGTAAAACTGCCGCAAGGCTGACCGAAGGCCCTTATTTTGCATTGAGCGGCGCGCCATGGATGGGTATAATGGCGCGCTTCCATTTTTCCCTCCCGGGAGCCCCCGCGATGCTGCGTATCAGCCAAGAAGCCCTGACCTTCGACGATATCCTCCTTGTACCTGGCTACTCCGAGGTACTGCCCAATGAAGTCAGTCTCAAGACCCGTTTGACTCGTGGCATCGAGCTGAACATTCCCCTGGTCTCCGCCGCCATGGATACCGTGACCGAAGCGCGCCTGGCCATCGCCATGGCCCAGGAAGGCGGCATCGGCATCATCCACAAGAACATGACCATCGAGCAGCAGGCCGGCGAAGTACGCAAGGTCAAGAAGTTCGAGGCTGGCGTGGTCAAGGACCCGATCACCATCGACGCCGACGCCACCGTGCGCGACCTGTTCGACCTGACCCGCCTGAACAACATCTCCGGCGTGCCGGTACTGGCGAACGGCGACCTGGTCGGCATCGTCACCTCCCGTGACGTGCGCTTCGAAACCCGCCTGGACGCCAAGGTCCGCGACGTGATGACCCCCAAAGAGCGTCTGGTCACCGTCCGCGAAGGCGCCGACAAGAACGAAGTCCGCGAGCTGCTGCACAAGCACCGCCTGGAAAAAGTCCTGATCGTCGACGACAAGTTCGCCCTCAAGGGGATGATGACCGTCAAGGACATCGAAAAAGCCAAGGCCTACCCGCTGGCCAGCAAGGACGACCAGGGTCGCCTGCGCGTCGGCGCCGCGGTCGGCACCGGCAAGGACACCGGCGAGCGCGTAGCCGCCCTGGTGGCCGCCGGCGTTGACGTGGTGGTGGTGGACACCGCCCACGGTCACTCCAAAGGCGTGATCGACCGCGTTCGCTGGGTCAAAGAGAACTACCCGCAAGTGCAGGTGATCGGCGGCAACATCGCCACCGGCGCCGCCGCCAAGGCCCTGGCCGAAGCCGGCGCCGACGCGGTCAAGGTCGGTATCGGCCCGGGCTCGATCTGCACCACCCGTATCGTCGCCGGTGTCGGCGTGCCGCAGATCAGCGCCATCGCCAACGTCGCCGCCGCACTGGAAGGCACTGGCGTGCCGCTGATCGCCGACGGCGGCATCCGTTTCTCGGGTGACCTGTCCAAGGCCATCGTAGCCGGCGCTTCCTGCGTGATGATGGGCTCGATGTTCGCCGGTACCGAAGAGGCACCGGGTGAAGTCGAGCTGTTCCAGGGTCGTTCCTACAAGGCTTACCGCGGCATGGGCTCGCTGGGTGCCATGGCACAGGCGCAAGGCTCCTCCGACCGTTACTTCCAGGACTCCTCGGCCGGCGCCGAGAAGCTGGTACCGGAAGGCATCGAAGGCCGCGTGCCGTACAAGGGCGCCCTGGCCGCGATCATCCACCAGCTGATGGGCGGCCTGCGTTCGTCCATGGGCTACACCGGCAGCGCGACCATCGAAGAGATGCGCACCAAGCCGGAGTTCGTGCGCATCACCGGTGCCGGCATGGCCGAGTCCCACGTGCATGACGTGCAGATCACCAAAGAAGCCCCTAACTACCGCGTAGGCTGAGGCTTCCGGCAATACCTGTTAGCGGGGCTGTCACGACAGCCCCGCGTCGTTTCCGATTTCCACTGACGAGATTGAGTCATGGCCCTCGACATTCACGCTCACCGCATCCTGATCCTCGATTTCGGTTCCCAGTACACCCAGCTGATCGCCCGCCGCGTGCGCGAGATCGGCGTGTACTGCGAACTGCACCCGTTCGACATGGACGATGAAGCGATCCGCGAATTCAACCCGCGCGGCATCATCCTGGCCGGTGGCCCCGAGTCGGTCCACGAAGCCAACAGCCCACGCGCCCCGCAGGCCGTGTTCGACCTGAAGGTCCCGGTGCTGGGCATCTGCTACGGCATGCAGACCATGGCCGAGCAGATGGGCGGCAAGGTCGAAGGTTCCGACCTGCGCGAGTTCGGCTACGCCCGCGTCGACGTGGTCGGCAAGAGCCGCCTGCTCGACGGCATCGAAGACCATGTCGATGACGACGGCGTGCTGGGCCTGGACGTTTGGATGAGCCACGGCGACAAGGTCACCCAGATGCCGGGCAACTTCCATGTGCTGGCCAGCACCCCGAGCTGCCCGATCGCCGGTATGTACGACGACGCCCTGGGCTACTACGGCGTGCAGTTCCACCCGGAAGTGACCCACACAAAGCAAGGCGGTCGCATCCTGTCGCGCTTCGTCCAGGACATCTGCGGCTGTGAAGCCCTGTGGACTCCTTCCAACATCGTTGAAGACGCCATCGCCCAAGTGCGTGAGCAAGTCGGTTCGGCCAACGTCCTGCTGGGCCTGTCCGGCGGTGTAGACAGCTCGGTAGTTGCCGCGCTGCTGCACCGTGCCATCGGCGACCAGCTGACCTGCGTGTTCGTCGACAACGGCCTGCTGCGCCTGCACGAAGGCGACCAGGTGATGGCCATGTTCAAGGAGAACATGGGCGTCAAGGTCATCCGCGCCGATGCCGAGAAGCAGTTCCTCGACAACCTGGCCGGCGAAGCCGACCCTGAGAAGAAGCGCAAGATCATCGGTCGCACCTTCATCGACGTGTTCGATGCCGAGGCCAGCAAGCTGGAGAACATCCAGTTCCTCGCCCAGGGCACCATCTACCCCGACGTGATCGAGTCGGCCGGCGCCAAGAGCGGCAAGGCCCACGTGATCAAGTCGCACCACAACGTCGGTGGCCTGCCGGAGGAAATGAACCTCAAGCTGGTCGAGCCGCTGCGCGAGCTGTTCAAGGACGAAGTGCGCAAGATCGGCCTGGAACTGGGCCTGCCGTACGACATGGTCTACCGCCACCCGTTCCCGGGCCCGGGCCTGGGCGTGCGCATCCTCGGTGAAGTGAAGAAGGAGTACGCCGACATCCTGCGTCGCGCCGACCACATCTTCATCGAAGAACTGCGCAAGGCCGACTGGTACCACAAGACCAGCCAGGCGTTCGTGGTGTTCCAGCCGGTCAAGTCGGTTGGCGTCGTCGGCGACGGCCGTCGCTACGCCTGGGTCGTGGCCCTGCGTGCCGTCGAGACCGTGGACTTCATGACCGCGCGCTGGGCGCACCTGCCTTACGAGCTGCTGGAAACCGTCAGTGGTCGTATCATCAACGAAATCGACGGTATCTCCCGCGTCACCTACGACGTGTCGAGCAAGCCGCCGGCCACTATCGAGTGGGAATGAGTTGAGCCACAAGGGCGCCGCAAGGCGCCCTTGTCGTACCTGCGATCAGCTCAAGGGCTGATGTAGCGCATACCGCGCAGGCTCAGGCGGGTATGCAGGTCGGCAAGGTGTTCGAAGCGCCGTTCATGCACATCTGGCCAGTCGGGGCGTTCGATGTAGCGATAGCGCCCGTCCCGTTTGATCAAGGTGCGTCGCAGGGCCGAATTCCGGCTGCGGTTGATTACGTATTCCTCGCCATTGACCCGTTCGATGGTGTAATCGCCTGGGGTGACCAGCATGCTGTCGAAGTCGGGCGACGTCGAGCGTACGGGCAACACTGCCGCACGCAGCAGCAGGTCGCTTTTCAGATGCCTGAAACCCGAATTGGGGTCAACGATATCCCTGCCGGGGTCGGCGCTAAAGGTGTCGATTCCTTCGCTTGGAGCGTCTTCGACACGCAGGCCGATCGCGCCTTCCGTTTCGGCCAAGCCGGTAACGCCATGGAAGTTGTTGGCGTGGCTGCTGCCCACCAGTGCAACCCATTTTCCCGGACCTCGTGCAGCCTGGTCGGCCTCGATGATCAGGTGCGCATAAAAGTTCATCATCTGCTGGCGTGTCACATCGGAAACCGGGGTTGCCCAGACTTGGCGGTAGCTGGCCATACAGTCGATGGCCTGGATGCGCACACCGTTTTTCTGCGCCTCGCTCAGCACCCGGCGGAAGGTGTAGCGGCCAGCCGGATCGGTGCCGTGCCCGAGGTCCTGTTCCGCGACATAGTTATCAAGCGCTTTGGGCATCACGCCGCTGCGGTTGAACGTGTCCAGGTCCGCTTGCTGGAAGTCGGTGGTGTAGTGCTCCATGTACAGCGTCCTGACCTTCAGCTTGCGCAGCAGGCGCATGTTGTCGATCAGTAACCGCTTGCTGCCAAGGCTGCTATGCGCTTCTCCGATGACCAAGCCATTGCTGTTCTCGTAGATGCTTTGCAGCACCTGTTTGGAAGCGGCGCCAGGAGGGATCTCAGGTACCTGTGGACGTGGGGGAGGCTGCACCGTGTTCATGAAGTCATTGGCGTCTGTCGCCAGTTGATCACGTAGCTGGCGGAAACGCTTGAGGGCGGCGTTGCGTTCTGGTGCATTCAATCGTTCCCGCGTACCCGTAATCTCATGGTCTGAAACATCGTTCAGTGATTGGCGCAGGTCGGCGGGGACGTCATAAGGTGTCTGTGCAAGCGCAGGCGGGCTAGCAGATGTTGACGGACGGCCCCAGGCCTTCAGGCGTGCGAGCATGCCCCCTTTGAGGCCAGGGCGATCCACGGGTTGCCAGTGTCCCTCTGTATCCAGGCGGATCGGTTGGTTCTTGTAGAAAGAGAACGGGTTGTCGGGGTCGACGATGGTCCAGGTTTTCAGCTCTGATACAAAACGCACCTGGTAAGGCATATCTTCAACCAGTGCGTAGAATTGCCCGCCTTGCGTGTAGATCCCTTCAAGGGTACCTGACCCCGGTTCGCCGCTGAGCACTACATTGGTTTCGAAAGGGCGCAGCAGCTCCCAGCTTTGCGCAGGTTGGAAAGGCTCAGGCACCCAGGTCTTGATGGCATCCGCCACGCTTGTCGTTGCATCATCCTCGACTTCGCTATCGCCGGAAGCCGCAGGTTCCTCTGTCTCGGTTGGGCGCTCCCCGATATCCGTTGTTCCGTCTGCTTCACCCAACTCGGCAAGGGGATTGCCGGGGGCGCTGAGCAGAAAGGTCGCATTGAACAGGGTCTCGATGGCGGCGAAAATCGCGCCCGTAACGCCCGCTTTGCGTTCGCGGGTCGTGTGCCCGGTAATGGCCTGGTCGATATTCAAACCTGTTTCAGCGATGCCGGCACCCACCAGTGCCAAGGCCACCGGCCAGTCCACTGCTGCCATGGGGCCGAACACTTGCAGGCCTGCCTTCAAGTAACCGATCCACAGCTGTTTGCGCAGATCGGCGTTGGAGCGCAGGGTGAAGTGCGCATCATCGAGCATCCGCTGGCGGGCTTTGTTGCGCAGCCAGTCGAAGGCGTCTTCGTCAATTTGCTGGTCCAGCGTATTGAGGCCGGAGAAATCCTGCCTGCCCCAGCCGTGGTAAAGCAGGTCGATCAAATGATTCAACCCGACCTGGCTGTCGCCCTCGTCGCGATCGTTCAGGGAAAAGTGCGCCACGAAGCGTGCCCTGTTCTCGGCATGATTGCAGTGGTTGAGCACCCACAGGAACAATGCCTGAACATCCTGGAAGTGATACAAGCCGTCGATGTCCCCGGGCAGGTAGATGACCTGGCTACCGTCTTGCATCTGCAGGCGCAGGATATCCGTCGCCACATGGCCGCCGATATCGAACGTGCATGCGCGCACGCCATTACCCGGCAGCGTCCGTTGATTCAAGGTTTGTGCTGATGGCGGCCAGGGTGTTGCACCTGCCAGTGCCCGCATGATGTCACCGCCCTGGCGGGCGAGCGCTGACGTGGGGTCATGGGCGCAGGCTTCCAGTATCTTGCTTAGGAAGTTGGCCTTGGCCAGCGTACGAAAGTTTTCCGAATGGTTGGTCCAGAAGGTGCCCAGCCGCCGCTTGAAGTCAGCGGCGAAGTCGATCTTCCAGAAGTCTTCCAGTACATCCTTGGCATCGAGCCGTACTTCATTGTGTTCGTCGTAGACGTCCTTGCCTGGCCCATCGCTGTAGAAACCCACCAGATAGCTGAGCAAGTCGGCGTTGTCCTGGTCATGGACATCGAAACGGTGCATCACCAGTTGCGGCAGTGTCAGGGACTCGTATGGCTGATCGAAGTGCTGCCAACCGTTGAAGGTCCTGGGGCTGCTGACGGCGGTATTGAACCGGTGCAGGTACACACTGTCGGGATCCAGCGCTTTCAGGCCATTGCGGTCGAGGATCTGTTGCGCGATGGTTCGCGCCATCTCGCGCATGTCCGGGCAGTCTTCGGTGAGTTGCCGGGCGATTGTCAGCAGGGTCTGCTGATCACTGAATGTGCGGGTAATGATGGGCATCACGAGGGTCCGGTACAAAAAAACGAACCTCAGTGTCATGCGCTCGCATGCTTGGGCGGCGGTACATATTGCTTGTTCCATAGCCCGACAGCCTGAAACGACAAAGCCCGCATCAGCGGGCTTTGTCGTTTCAGGCGAGGACGTGGATCAGAAGTCGTAACGCACGTTCGCACTGAAGGTGTCGGCGTTGAAGCCGCTGCTGGCCAGGTAGCTGTACGTGCCTCCTACGCTCCACGCGCCCACGCGGTAGTTTGCACCCAGCCCCAGCTCGTAGCTGTCGCGCGCAGGTTTCGCGCCCGTGGTGGTGAACGGGGTGCCGCCGAGCACGAAGGTGGAGGTGGTGCTGGCCTTGTCGGCGATGAAGTCGTGCCAGGCCATCAGCTTGGCTTCCGGTTCCAGGGTGCCCACACCTACGTCGAAAGCGGCCGCCAGGCGAGCGCCCAGGCCCATCTCGCCTATTTCATAGCGCTGGCTGCCGACGTTGAGGGCGGCTGAGCTGCCTTTTTCACGGTACGAATCAATCGACACGTTGGCATAGCGCGCACCGACCTGTGGTTCCAGCAGCCACTGCTTGTCGAGCTGGAAGGTGTAGCCTGCCAGGGCGTTGACGCCGAAGATTTCACTGTCGTAGTCGGCCTTGGCGCGGGTACCGGCGATGTAGCGTTTGGACTCGTTGTCGTTCCAACCATACATCAGCGAGGTGTCGACGAAGAAGTTGTCACGGGCCCAGTTGCCGTACAAGGTCAGTGCATGGCCGCTGACGTCGGTCTTGCTGCCCAGGTCGGATTTGACGTCGCTGGTGAGGTAGCTGTATGCCACGCCCAGGGTGGTATTGGCGTCGAGCTTGCCGTCAGCACCGACGGCGATGCCGTGGGTATTTGCGTCGTAGCCGTCGACGCCGTGGCGGCTGTCCTGGTTGGCATCGCTGGACAGCGCTTGCAGCCATACGCCTTGTTCGGCCAGGACGTCACCGGAGGACTGGCCATTGCGCGCTTTGCTGGCGCGACGGTTGATGGCGCTTGTGACCAGGTTCTGGCCGCTGGTGGCGGCATGAATCACCCCACGGCTGACATCCGGGGTCAGGGTTTCGGCAAGTTTGGCCAGCTCTTCGTTGGTGGCGGCGTTGGCAAAACGCTGGAACACTGGGTCGCTTTCGTTCATCAGGCCCAAGACGGTGTTCTTGAGCGGCTTGATCGCGTTCACCGCGTTGTTCGAGCCACTGGCATCCTGCAGGCCCTGCGCAATCGCCTCGTCACTGCGGGTGGCGACCAGCGCTTTGAGATCCTGGCCTTCGATGCCGAAGTTTTTCACCTCGAGCAGTGCCGAGGAGGAAACCACGGACAGGTTCTGCGGATCTTCCCAGGTGCCTGAGTTGATGAGGGTGTAACGAGTGCCCTGGGCGGGTGTACGGAAGTCGTCGGAGCGAGCTTGCAGTTCGACCTGGCTACCCTCGGAGAAGTAGGTGTTGCCTGTGACTTTGAGGATCGGCGTTTCAGGCAACGTGTCGTTATCCAGCAGCAGGCGCAGGCGCGCAGTGTCGCTGTCCAGGTCGAGGCCGCCCACGATGGTCGTCTGCGGGCGGAGCAGCGTCAGGCGACCACCGTCGATATCGACGTAACCGGCACGGATGGTCGAGCCATCGAATATCGCTTCACCGCTTACCAGCACACCGTTCAATCCCAGCAGGTCACCTTTTACTTGCCCTGCGTGCCAATAGAAATACGAGGGCGAGGTGTTGTCGTCCGCCAGGATTGCCGCAGTGCCGCCTTCGATCAGGCCACCTGTCTGCGTGATGGCGAAAATGCTGAAACCGCCCGAGGGGTCGAGGCTGACAAAGTGAATGCCCACCCCATCGGCCGAGATCGTCCCGCTATTGTTGATAGCGGTCTTGAAGTCGCCACCCAACACTTGAGCGGTGAAGCGGGCGTTCTCGACTTCGATACCCGCAGAGTCGATGCCGCGAGCGGTGATTGTGCCCGAGTTGTTGATGTTCGCCTGGGTCGAGGTGATCATCATGCCATTGGCACCTTCGCCAGTCACAGTGATGTTGCCGTTGTTGTTTACTTCCCCCGCGATCTTCGCCAGGTACAGGTCCAGCCCCATGGCGCTGTTGCTGTTTACCGTAATGTCGCCCTGGTTGACCAGGTCGCCAGTGGCGGTGGAGTTGAGGGTCATGCTGATACCCGACAGGACGTCGCTGGTGTTCGCCGCCGCCAGGTTGATTTTGCCTTGGTTGACCAGGTTGCCCGCCAGGCTCACGTTAACCAACGTTACACCTGCGTTCTGCGACGTGCCGGTGAAGGTGGCGTTATTGAATACATCACCGGAGCTGTTGTAGGCCCCTGTACCCAGGTCATGGTTGAGGTCGGGTGCGGGTGTGGCATGGGCAGTAGCCGCGGCGACAGACAGCGCCAACAGCGAGCGGCGCAAGAGGTAGATGCTCAAGACAGTCGTATCCTTACAGGGAGAAACCGGCAGGGAACACTGCGCATCAGCGTTTGTTATAGGCATCCCAGCCAGCGTGTCGGTGAAGTGCTGATTTTAAACGCGTGCAATCTACACGATGCCTGCAGGGGAATTCATCATGAAAAAGACAAATCCGAACGAATAAGCCCAAAGAATGCTTCAAGGCAGCTTTTTGGAGCTTCCCCTTCAGTATTGAGGTGCCAGCGGCGTTTGAGCCCATTGGCTCCATGTTGCCTCCCACCCTCTGTCATGGCTTGCTTGCGGCACAAGGACACATTGGGAGAGGGATGAGCCAAGCGCCTGTTGATAACTATCGGCCAAGCTGGCAGGGATGATCGGGTCTGCTGCTCCAATGAAATGACGCTGGGGTAGCGAGGCGAGCCGATCGCGATAGTCCAGCGGATCCAATGAGCCCTCGAGTGGCGACAAGCCTTTCATCCTCGCCCACAGATGTGGACTTAGGTTGCCAGCGAGGCTTTGCACCTGGGTAACGTCGTTGCGCTGCGCCGCCAACAACAGGGCAAGGGCGGCGCCACCTGAATACCCCACCAGTTCGAATTCCCTGTTGGCATATCGCTGCTTCAACTGGTCCAGCGCGTGGCTGAGGCGGGTAACCACCTCACTGGAGAATCGTCGATGGGTCCAGAGGGAGGATTGGCAGGCAGCGGCCATGATGAACTGGCAGGGGCGTGCCAAATACACATTAGGGGTTGGATCATTGAGCGCCAGCCGTGGCACCAGCAGATTGTGCGGGCTCGGGTCCAGGCTGGGTTGAGTGGGCGTCGACCAGGCGTGACCATCGCCTTCCAGGTAGACACGCAGGCGGGTCATCTTTGCTGCAGGGGGCGGCGCTAGCATGACGAGCGGGTAGGTGTGGCCCGGCAGCACCTGCAATGGTCGGCCGTGCTCTTCAGCCAGTTGTTGCAGCGCCTCGCGCGGCGATTGGCAGGCGATCAAAAGCGCGCTGAGCATTAGCGTCCAGACGCTATGGAGGCTGGTCGATATCCACCGACAGTAGGCGTATCTGCTCACCCAGGGTCACAACACATGAGGCAAAGTCTCGTATCGCAGCGTACGGGGACGGGGCGTGATAGTGCAGGCGCCTTGGTTGAATTGCTAGCCTGAGTAGTTATTTTCGGCGCGGCGTCCTGTCCTGGCTGCGGTGGCCAGGGTGTCCTGCCCGTCAGCCGTTGCGACAACACTTCACTTAATCTTTCCTATTTGCAGGTGTATCGTATTCGCCCTTCATCGCCAGCCGATGCTGGCAGACTGATTGTGCAAAACACGAGGTACCCGCACCGATGTCCTTTACCCGTCGACAAATGCTCAAGGGCCTGACCGGCCTGGTGGTGGTAGGCCTGGGCGCCGGAGGCGCGGCACGCTACTGGTTGGGCAAGGTCGAGGACGACAACGCCGGGCACGACTACGAACTGATCGCCGCGCCCCTGGACGTCGAGCTGGTGCCGGGCTTCAAGACCGAGGCCTGGGCCTTTGGCCCGTCGGCGCCGGGTACCGAGCTGCGGGTGCGCCAGGGCACCTGGCTGCGGGTGCGCTTCATCAACCGTCTGCCGGTCGAGACCACCATCCACTGGCACGGCATCCGCTTGCCGTTGGAGATGGACGGTGTGCCCTATGTCTCGCAGTTGCCGGTCAAGCCGGGCGAGTACTTCGACTACAAGTTCAAGGTGCCGGACGCCGGCAGCTACTGGTATCACCCGCATGTCAGCAGTTCCGAGGAGCTGGGCCGCGGCCTGGTCGGGCCGCTGATCGTCGAGGAGCGCGAGCCCACGGGCTTCCGGCATGAGCGCACCCTGAGCCTGAAGAACTGGCATGTGGACGAGCAGGGCGCCTGGCTGCCGTTCAGCATTCCCCGCGAGGCGGCCCGCAACGGCACCGCCGGGCGCCTGATCACCATCAACGGCCAGGCTGACTCGATCACTGAGCTGCCGGCCGGGCAGGTGGTGCGGGTGCGCCTGCTGAACCTGGACAACACCTGGACCTACCGCTTGAACCTCAAGGGCAACTGCGAGGCGATGATCTACGCCCTCGATGGCAACCCGATCACTCCACGGCCGCTGGACGACGAGTACTGGCTCGGGCCGGGCATGCGCATCTGCCTGGCGATCCGCATCCCCGAGGCGGGTGAAGAGATCTCCCTGCGTGATGGCTTCGTGCGCCTGGGCACCTTGCGCTCGGTAGCCAGCAGCGAGGCGCCCGGCGACTGGCCCAAGGCCCTGCCGCCGAACCCGGTGGCCAAGCCGGACCTGGAGAACGCCGAAAAGCTCAACTTCAATTTCGAATGGGTCGGCAAGGTCTCGGTGAACACCGAGAACGGCAAGCCGCCGAGCCTGTGGCAGATCAACGGCCAGGCCTGGGACATCACCGACAAGACCTGCGCCGACCGGCCGATCGCCACGCTGCAGAAGGGCAAGAGCTACATCCTCGAGCTGAAGAACATGACCCAGTACCAGCACCCGATCCACCTGCATGGCATGAGTTTCAAGGTGATCGCCTCCAATCGGCGCAAGATCGTCGAGCCGTGGTTCACCGACACCTACCTGCTGGGCAAGAACGAGCGGGCGCAGGTGGCGCTGGTGGCGGATAATCCGGGGACCTGGATGTTCCACTGCCACGTCATCGACCACATGGAAACCGGCCTGATGGCCGCGATCGCGGTGGTCTGATGCGACCGCAGATCATTGATCGCAGCCGCGACCAGGAATTCATGCGCCTGGCCCTCCATTTGGCGGCCCAAGGCGCGGCATTGGGCGAGGTGCCGGTAGGGGCGGTGCTGGTGCAGCATGGCCAGGTGATCGGCCAGGGCTTCAACCGGCCGATCATCGACAGCGACCCCAGCGCCCACGCCGAAATGGTGGCGATCCGCGCTGCGGCCAAGTCCGCCAGCAACTACCGGTTGCCGGGCAGTACCCTGTACGTGACCCTGGAGCCATGCAGCATGTGCGCGGGGTTGATCGTCCATTCGCGGGTGGCACGGGTGGTCTACGGGGCGCTGGAGCCCAAGGCGGGGATCGTGCAGAGCCAAGGGCAGTTCTTCAGCCAGGGGTTTCTCAACCATCGAGTGATGTTCGAGGGTGGGGTGCTGGCAGAGGAGTGCGGAACGATCTTGAGTGAGTTCTTCAAGGCGCGGCGGGCGAAAGCCTAGCTGACACGATCCCTGTAGGAGCGGTCTCGTGCCGCGAAAGGGCCGCAAAGCGGCCCCAGCGATCTTTGCTCAACTCTGAAATCCTGGGGCCGCTGCGCAGCCCTTTCGCGACACAAGGCCGCTCCTACAAGGGGAGGTGGTGTGTCACATCGGCGGCGACTGTTCCGCCGGCTTGTCCTTGTTCACCGCCGGCACATGCAGGTTGCCTTCGGCCACCTGGCCTTCGAGCTGCGGCTGCGTGACCCAGGTGAGGATGTCGTAGTAGCGGCGGATGTTGGCCACGAAGTGTACCGGCTCGCCGCCGCGGGCGTAGCCGTACTTGGTCTTGCTGTACCACTGCTTTTGCGACAGGCGTGGCAGCATCTTCTTCACGTCCAGCCACTTGTTCGGGTTCAGGCCTTCGCGCCTGGCCAGGGTGCGGGCGTCTTCCAGGTGGCCGCTGCCGACGTTGTAGGCGGCCAGGGCGAACCAGGTGCGGTCCGGCTCCTTGATGCTGTCGTCGAGCTGGTCCTTGACCAGCATGAAGTACTTGGCGCCGCCCTGGATGCTCTGCTTGGGATCCAGGCGGTTGGACACGCCCATGGCCTGGGCGGTGCGCTGGGTCAGCATCATCAGGCCGCGCACGCCGGTCTTGGAGGTGACCTCGGGCTGCCACATCGATTCCTGGTAGCCGATCGCGGCGAGCAGGCGCCAGTCGACCTGCTCGGCCTTGGAGCTGGTCTTGAAGTGCTTCTCGTACTTGGGCAGGCGCTGCTGCAGGTGCTGGGCGAAGGTGTAGGCGCCGACGTAGCCGAGGACATCGACGTGGCCGTAGTAACGGTCCTTCAGGCGCTGCAGGGTGCCGTTCTTCTGCGACTTGTCGAGAAACTCGTTGATCTCGTTGAGCAGGCTGTTGTCTTCGCCGGCGGCCACCGCCCAGCGCTGGTCGCGGGTGTCGCCCAGGTCGAAGGCCACGCGCACGTTGGGGAAGTACACCTGGTTCATGGCCAGTTCGTTGGAGTCGACCAGGGTCAGGTCGATCTGGCCTTCGTCGACCATGCGTAGCAGGTCGACCACTTCGACGGCGTCGGACTCCTCGTACTCCAGCCCCGGGTTCAGCTTTTTCAGCTCGGCGAGCTGGTCGGCGTGGCTGCTGCCCTTGAGCACCATGATCTTCTTGCCCACCAGGCCCTTGGCGCTGGTCGGCCGCGAGCGGCCATTGCGGTAGATGACCTGTGGGGTCACCTCGAGATACGGGTGGGAGAATTTCGCCTGGCTGGCGCGGCGTTCGCTGCTAACCAGGCCGGCGGCGGCCAGTACCGGGCCGGAGGGCTTGCCCAGCTGGTCGAACAGCTCGTCGAGGTTGTCGGCAGTCTCGATCTCCAGCTTCACGCCCAGGTCGTCGGCGAAGCGCTTGACCAGTTCGTATTCGAAACCGGTTTCGCCGTTGCGGTCCTGGAAGTAGGTGGCCGGGCTGTTGCGGGTAATCACGCGCAATACGCCATCCTCCTTGACGCGCTCGAGGGTGCTGGGTTTTTCAACGCAGGCACCGAGCATCAGGAAGAGTCCGGTTGCGAAGAGCCATTTGGCGCAACGCTGGCGCAAAGCAGTGTGGGCGAACATAGGGTGCAGTATACGCAAAGGACCGGCGGCGCCATATCTCGACAATATGTGGCTTGTCTGGTAGCGCGTCGCTGTGCCTGCGACAGGGCGAAGCGGGTCGTGGGAGCGGGCTTGCCCCGCGATTCGCCTGTTCAGGCAATCTCTTTGCCGGCAGGCGTCATCGCGGGGCAAGCCCGCTCCCACGATGAAATACCCTGGATTTTTTTGACCCTGAAGTCCGGTTCCACCGCCCGGCAGCATTGGCTTCGAGCGGGTGCCGAAAGCCTGCGAATTAGGCTAGAATGCACGGCCTCTAAGCACACCCCTTCCTGAGGCTGTCCCGACGATGTTGATCCTGCGCGGCGCTCCTGCCCTTTCTGCCTTTCGCCACGGTAAATTACTCGAGCAACTGAGCCAGAAAGTCCCCGCTGTTACTGGTTTGTATGCCGAATTCGCCCACTTCGCCGACGTCGACGGCGAGCTGACCGCCGACCAGCAGCAGGTGCTGGGCCGTCTGCTCAAGTACGGCCCGAGCGTGCCGGTGCAGGAGCCAACTGGCCGCCTGTTCCTGGTCGTGCCGCGCCTGGGCACCATCTCGCCCTGGGCATCCAAGGCCAGCGACATCGCCCACAACTGCGGCCTGCAGTCGATCCAGCGCCTGGAGCGCGGCATCGCCTACTACGTCGCCGGTAACATTTCCGACGCCGACGCCCAGGTGCTTGCCGCCGAGCTGCACGACCGCATGACCCAGCGCGTGCTGGCCAAGCTGGAAGACGCCGCCGACCTGTTCAGCCACGCCCAGCCCAAGCCGATGACCTCGGTGGCCATCCTCGCCGGTGGCCGCGCCGCCCTGGCGCAAGCCAACATCGACCTGGGCCTGGCCCTGGCCGAGGACGAGATCGACTACCTGGTCAACGCTTTCCAGGGGCTCAAGCGCAACCCGAACGACATCGAACTGATGATGTTCGCCCAGGCCAACTCCGAGCACTGCCGCCACAAGATCTTCAACGCCAGCTGGGATATCGACGGCCAGGCGCAGGAGAAGAGCCTGTTCGGCATGATCAAGAACACCTACCAGATGCACAGCGAAGGCGTGCTGTCTGCGTACAAGGACAACGCCTCGGTGATCGTCGGCAGCGTCGCCGGCCGCTTCTTCCCGAACCCTGAGACCCGCCAGTACGGCGCGGTGCAGGAGCCGGTGCACATCCTGATGAAGGTCGAGACGCACAACCACCCGACCGCCATCGCCCCGTTCTCCGGCGCCTCCACCGGCTCCGGCGGCGAGATCCGCGACGAAGGCGCCACCGGCCGTGGCGCCAAGCCCAAGGCCGGCCTGACTGGCTTCACCGTGTCCAACCTGCGTATCCCGGGTTTCGAGCAGCCATGGGAGAAGCCTTACGGCAAGCCTGAGCGTATCGTCGACGCCCTCGACATCATGATCGAAGGCCCACTGGGCGGCGCCGCGTTCAACAACGAATTCGGTCGTCCGGCGCTGACCGGCTACTTCCGCACCTTCGAGCAGGGCATCAACACCCCGCACGGTGAAGAAGTCCGTGGCTACCACAAGCCGATCATGCTCGCCGGCGGCATGGGCAACATCCGTGAAGACCACGTGCAGAAGGGCGAGATCACCGTCGGCGCCAAGCTGATCGTGCTCGGCGGCCCGGCCATGCTGATCGGCCTGGGCGGCGGCGCCGCCTCGTCGGTGGCCACCGGCGCCAGCTCGGCTGACCTGGACTTCGCCTCGGTGCAGCGCGAAAACCCGGAAATGGAGCGCCGTTGCCAGGAGGTCATCGACCGCTGCTGGCAGCTGGGCGACAAGAACCCGATCGCCTTCATCCACGACGTCGGCGCCGGCGGCATCTCCAACGCCTTCCCGGAGCTGGTCAACGACGGTGGCCGCGGTGGCCGCTTCGAACTGCGCAACGTGCCCAACGACGAGCCGGGCATGGCCCCGCACGAGATCTGGTCCAACGAATCGCAGGAGCGCTACGTGCTGGCGGTCAGCGCCGAGGACTTCGAGCGCTTCCAGGCCATCTGCGAGCGTGAGCGCTGCCCGTTCGCCGTGGTTGGCGAGGCCACCGAAGAGAAGCACCTGACCGTTACCGACAGCCACTTCGACAACACCCCGGTGGACATGCCGCTGGATGTGCTGCTGGGCAAGCCGCCGCGCATGCACCGTTCGGTTACCCGCGAAGCGGAGCTGGGCGATGAGTTCGACCCGAGCACCCTGGAACTCAAGGATTCGGTCGAGCGCGTCCTGCGCCACCCGGCCGTGGCCAGCAAGAGCTTCCTGATCACCATCGGCGACCGCACCATCACCGGCCTCGTGGCCCGCGACCAGATGGTCGGCCCGTGGCAGGTACCGGTGGCCGACTGCGCCGTCACCGCCACCAGCTTCGACGTCTACACCGGTGAAGCCATGGCCATGGGCGAGCGCACGCCGCTGGCCCTGCTCGACGCCCCGGCGTCCGGGCGCATGGCGATCGGCGAGACCCTGACCAACCTGGCGGCCTCGCGCATCGACAAGCTGTCCGACATCAAGCTGTCGGCCAACTGGATGTCCGCCGCCGGTCACCCGGGCGAAGACGCCCGCCTGTACGACACCGTCAAGGCCGTCGGCATGGAGCTGTGCCCGGAGCTGGGCATCACCATTCCGGTCGGTAAAGACTCGATGTCGATGAAGACCCAGTGGAGTGAAGCGGGCGAGCAGAAGAGCGTCACCTCGCCGATGTCGCTGATCATCACCGGCTTCGCCCCGGTCACCGACATCCGCAAGACCCTGACCCCGCAACTGCGCATGGACAAGGGCGAAACCGACCTGATCCTGATCGACCTGGGCCGTGGCAAGAACCGCATGGGCGCCTCGATCCTGGCGCAGACCCACGGCAAGCTGGCCGCACAGGCGCCGGACGTCGATGACGCCGAGGACCTCAAGGCGTTCTTCGCCGTGATCCAGGGCCTGAACGAAGACGGCCACCTGCTGGCCTACCACGACCGTTCCGACGGCGGCCTGCTGACCACCGTGCTGGAAATGGCCTTCGCCGGCCACTGTGGCCTGGAGCTGGAACTGGGCAACCTGACCAGCAAGCGCGAGAAAGTCGCGGCCATCCTCTTCAACGAAGAGCTGGGCGCGGTGATCCAGGTCCGTCAGGACGCCACGCCGGATGTGCTGGCGCAGTTCAGCGCCGCTGGCCTGGGTGAGGATTGCGTCGCCGTGATCGGCCAGCCGATCAACAACGGTGAAGTCCTGATCAACTTCGAAGGCGAAGAGCTGTTCAACGGCGATCGCCGCCTGCTGCAGCGCCAGTGGGCTGAAACCAGCTATCAGGTCCAGCGCCTGCGCGACAACGCCGACTGCGCCGACCAGGAATTCGACGCCCTGCTGGAAGAAGACAACCCGGGCCTGTCCGTCAAGCTGGGCTACGACGTCAACGACGACATTGCCGCGCCGTACATCAAGAAAGGCGTGCGTCCGCAAGTGGCGATCCTGCGCGAGCAGGGCGTCAACGGCCAGGTCGAGATGGCTGCCGCCTTCGACCGCGCGGGCTTCGCTGCGGTCGACGTGCACATGAGCGACATCCTGTCTGGCCGTGTCGACTTCGAAGCCTTCAAGGGCCTGGTGGCCTGCGGCGGCTTCTCCTACGGCGACGTGCTGGGTGCCGGTGAAGGCTGGGCCAAGTCGGCGCTGTTCAACGCCCGTGCCCGCGATGCCTTCCAGGCCTTCTTCGAGCGTACCGACAGCTTCGCCCTGGGCGTTTGCAACGGTTGCCAGATGATGTCCAACCTGCACGAGCTGATCCCGGGCACCGAGTACTGGCCGCACTTCGTGCGCAACCGCTCGGAGCAGTTCGAGGCCCGCGTGGCCATGGTCGAGGTGCAGAAGTCCAACTCGATCTTCCTGCAGGGCATGGCCGGTTCGCGCATGCCGATCGCCATCGCCCACGGCGAAGGCCATGCCGAGTTCGCCAGCGAAGAGGCACTGCTGGAAGCTGACCTGTCCGGTTGCGTGGCCCTGCGCTACGTCGACAACCACGGCAAGGTCACCGAAGCCTACCCGGCCAACCCGAACGGCTCGCCGCGTGGCATCACCGGCCTGACCAGCCGCGACGGCCGCGTGACCATCATGATGCCGCACCCGGAGCGGATGTTCCGCGCCGTGCAGAACTCCTGGCGCCCGGATGAGTGGCAGGAAGACGCGGCCCTGATGCGCATGTTCCGCAATGCGCGGGTGTGGGTGAACTAAGGGTGTACAAGCTCGCCTTCTTCGTCCCCGATAGCCATGTCGAGGTGGTCAAGGCCGCCGTGTTCGCCGCCGGTGGCGGACGTATCGGCGACTACGACCACTGCGCCTGGCAGACCCTCGGCCAGGGTCAGTTCCGCCCGTTGGACGGCAGCCAGCCGTACCTCGGGCAGACCGGCCAGGTCGAGGTGGTCGAGGAGTGGAAGGTGGAGCTGGTGGTGGCTGATGCGCTGATCGCCCAGGTGGTCGCCGCGCTCAAGCAGAGCCACCCGTATGAAACGCCGGCTTATGAGGTGTGGCCGCTGGCTGACTTTTAAGCTTTCGGTAGAGGGGGCTGCTGCGCAGCCCTTCGCGGGTAAACCCGCTCCCACAGGGTTCGCGCAATACCTGTGGGAGCGGGTTTACCCGCGAAGGGCCGCGTAGCGGCCCCTGTCATTTTCAGCCTTGCAATGCGCTCCCCAATCCTGGTGCTTTCTCACCCACCAACAGATGCCACACCCCACCCGCCTGCGGGCTCACCCCCAGGCATCCCAGCGTGATCAAGCGTTCCTGCTCTACCTTGCCCTCATCCCTGACCCGCACCCGTACCCGGCTCGAGGCCACGCACTGCGCCTCCAGCACATTCTCGCGCCCGCCCAAGGCCTGCAGCCATTCATCCGCAACGACCGTCTCGGTGACCACCGCAGCCTTCTCGACAACCGGCGGCGCCACCCGCGCATGGGGCAGTTCCCCGCGAATCTCGTCGGCCAGTGCATCGGCCATCGGCCCCACCACCACCTGCAGGCTGCCACCGGTACCTGGGCGTACCACGGCGAGGGCGCCGAGGGCCTTCAGGTCCTGGTCGCGGGCCAGGTTGCGGTCGGCCAGTACCAGGCGCAGGCGCGTGGTGCAGGCATCCACGCCCTGCAGGTTGGCCGCGCCACCGAGGGCGTCGATGTAGCGTCGGGCCCGTGGCGCATCGCTGCCCTCGGCCTGGTTGGCCGCCTGTTCCTCGCGGCCCGGGGTCTTGAGGTCGAAACGACGGATGCAGTAGTCGAACACGAAGTAGTAGACCAACCCGTAGAGCACGCCCACGGGGAACACCAGCCAGCCGTTGCTCGAGCGCCCCCAGCCCAGGGCCATGTCGATGCCGCCGCCGGAGAAGGTGAAGCCCAGGCGGATCCCCAGCAGGTCGCAGATGGCCATGGACAGCCCGGTCAGCAGCGCATGGATCAGGTACAGCAGCGGCGCCAGGAACATGAAGGCGAATTCGATCGGCTCGGTCACCCCGGTCAGCGCCGAGGTCAGCGCCATCGACAGCAGCACCCCGCCGATCAGCTTGCGCCGCTGTGGCAGGGCGTGGCGGTACATGGCCAGGCAGGCGGCGGGCAGGCCGAAGATCATCACCGGGAACATGCCGGCCATGAACTGCCCGGCGTCAGGGTCGCCGGCGAAGAAGCGCGCCAGATCGCCGGTGACCACCTGGCCGCTGGCCGCCTGGAAACTGCCGAAGACGAACCACACCAGGTTGTTGAGGATATGGTGCAGGCCGGTGATGATCAGCAGTCGGTTGAGTACGCCGAAGAAAAACGCGCCGATGCTGCCGCTCTCCAGCATCAGTTGGCCGAGTTCGTTGATGCCGTGCTGGATCGGCGGCCAGATCAGGCCGAACAGCAGCCCGAGAAACACCGCCGATACCCCGGTGGCGATCGGCACGAAGCGCCGGCCGCCGAAGAACGCCAGGTAGTCCGGCAGCTGGATGTCCTTGAAGCGGTTGTACAGGCCGCCGCCGAGCAGGCCGCAGATGATCCCGGCGAGCATGCCCATGTCGATCTTCGGATCGATCACCTTCAGCGTCGCCACCAGCACCAGGTAGCCGATGGCGCCGGCCAGGCCCGCGGTGCCGTTGTTGTCGCGGGCAAAGCCCACGGCGATGCCGATGGCGAAGATCAGCGCCAGGTTGGCGAAGATCGCTTGCCCTGCGTCATGCACCAGGGCGATGTCGAGCAGGTCGGTGTCGCCCAGGCGCAGCAGCAGGCCGGCGATGGGCAGGATGGCGATGGGCAGCATCAAGGCGCGGCCGAGCCGCTGCAGGCCCTGGATGAAGTGCTGGTACATGGTGCGCTCCGATTATTGTTGCAGGGCCACGGGGGCTGCAGGTTGGGCGTGGGATTGCGCGGCGAAGTCGTGGCAGGCCTGGCGTACGGCCCCGGCGCTGGCCAGGCCCAGCAGGCCCTGGCTGAAGCGGCGGCAGGCGCTGGCGTCGAGCTGGCGAACCTGAGCCTTGATCTCGCCGATCTGCGGCGCGCTGACCGACAGCTCGGCCACGCCGAGGCCGACCAGTACCGGCGTGGCCAGCGGGTCGGAGGCCAGCGCGCCGCACACACCGACCCAGCGGCCGTGTTTCGCCGCGCCCTGGCAGGTCAGCTCGATCAGGCGCAGCAGTGCCGGGTGCAGGGCATCGACCCGCGCCGCAAGCCCCGCATGGTCACGGTCCATGGCCAGGGTGTACTGGGACAGGTCGTTGGTGCCGATGGAGAAGAAGTCCGCATGCTCGGCCAGGCGCTCGGCGAGCAGCGCCGCGGCCGGCACTTCGATCATCACCCCCAGTTCGGCGCGTGCCGTCACGCCCAGCTCGGCGGCCAGCCGGTCGAGGCGCTGGCGGATGGCGATCAGCTCGTCGACCTCGGTGACCATCGGCAGCATGATCCGGCAGCGCCGCTGCGGGCTGACCTGGAGCAAGGCGCGCAGTTGCTGGTCGAGCAGTTCCGGACGGACCTGGCCCAGGCGGATGCCGCGCAGGCCCAGCACCGGGTTGGCCTCGGCCGGCAGGGGCAGGTAGTCGAGCTGCTTGTCGCCGCCGACGTCGATGGTGCGGATGATCACCGGGCGCTCGGCCATGGCGTCGAGCACGGCCTGGTAGGCGTTGCGCTGCTCGGCCTCGTCCGGTGCGGTGGGGCGGTCGATGAACAGGAACTCGCTGCGCAGCAGGCCGATGCCGTCGGCACCCTGGGCCAGGGCCTGGGCGGCCTCTTCGGCGCTGGCGACATTGGCCGCGACCTCGATCAACCGGCCATCGCGGGTACGCGCGCCTTGCTGCGCGGCGGCCTGCTGGCGCTGGCGGATTTCGCGGCGTTGCTGCAGGTGGCAGTGGACCTCGGCCAGGCGTTGCGGGGCGGCCTGGGTTTCCAGGCGGCCCTGGTCGGCGTCCAGCACCAGGGGCGTGCCGGCGGGCAGGTCGAGCAGCGTTTCGCCCAAGGCTACCAGGCATGGCAGGCCGCGGGCGCGGGCGAGGATGGCGACGTGCGAGGTGGCGCCACCGGCGGCCATGCACAGCCCGGCGACATCGTGACGGGCGAGCAGCAGCAGGTCGGAGGGCGTCAGCTCGTGGGCGACGACGATGGCCGCCGGCGGCAGGCGCAGTTGCCGGGTTTCGCCGAGCAGGGCGCGCAGCACTCGCTGCTGCAGGTCGTAGAGGTCGTTGGCGCGTTCGGCCAGCAACGGATTGCCCAGGCTGCGCAGGACCTGGCACTGGGTCTCGATGGCGCGGCTCCAGGCATGGCCGGCGGCGACGCCGCTGGCGATATGCTGGCGGGCGTCGCCGAGCAGGGCCGGGTCGTCGAGCAGGGCCAGGTGGGCCTCGAGGATCGCCGCCGCGTCCTCCTGGCCGCGAGGCAGGTGCCGCCAGTCGCGGTCGATGGCATGGCGGACCTCGGCCAGGGCGCTGTTCAGCGCCTGGTGCTGCTCGGCGGGGTCGTTGTCGCCGCTGTCCGCCGGCAGGCTGATGCCGTCCAGGCGCGCCAGTGGCCCGAGGGCGAGGCCGGGGGCGGCGCAGACACCATTGAGCACGCCGGGCTCGGCATTTGGCTTGGGCGTGGCGGTGCTGGTGGGCGCATGGGTGGTATGGCGTTCAGCGACCGAGGCGGTCTGCACGGCGGCGATCAACGCCTGCAGCGCGGCCTGGCTGTCCGGCCCGGTGCAGATCAGTTCGACTTGGGCGCCTTCGCCGACGCCCAGGCCCATGACCGCCACCAGGCTGGTGAGGTCGGCCTCGCGCTCGGCGAAACGCAGCACGGCATGGCTCTGGAAGCCTTGCGCGGTCTGGCGCAGCAGGGCAGCGGGGCGGGCATGCAGGCCGCCGTGATGGGCGACCCGGGCATGACCGCGTGCACGCTCATGGCTGACCGGGCGTGCCTGCGCTTCGCTGCCCGTGGCCTCGACCTCCAGCAGTGCCGCGCCCAGGCGCGAAGCACCTGTGTCCAGTCGCGTCAGGCCAAAGCCCGGGCCATTGCTGACCAGCATCACGGTGACCAGGCTGACGCAGTGCTGCGCCACCAGGTCCATGTCGAAGCGCACCAGCGGTTGTCCCTGGGTCACCTGGTCGCCCAGCGCCACCAGCGGCGAGAAACCGCGCCCCTGCAGCTGCACGGTGTCGACACCGATATGCAAGAGGATTTCCGCGCCGTTGGCCGCGCGCAGGGTCAGCGCATGGCCGGTGCGCGCCAGTTGCACCACTTCGCCCGCGCAGGGCGCGTGCAGCTCGTCGTTCAACGGGTCGATGGCGACGCCGTCGCCCAGGGTGCCGCTGCTGAACACCGGGTCCGGTACCTGGTCCAGCGGTACCTGCGGTCCGGCGAGCGGGGCATGGAGGATGATCTTGTTATTGTCGGGCATGCGCTGTTCCTCGCGGCTTCACTGCGTGCAGGTCACTTTGCTCAGGTGGCGCGGCTGGTCGGGGTCGAGGCCGCGGGCCTCGGCCAGGGCCGCGGCCATGATGTAGAAGCTCTGGATCGCCAGCAGCGGGTCCAGGGCCGGGTGTTCGGCGCAGCTCAGGGTGAGGTCGCGCCTGGCGATATCGGCCGGCGCCGCCAGCAGCACGCGGGCGCCGCGCTGACGCATGTCGGCGGCCAGCTGCAGCAACCCGGCCTGCTCGACGCCACGGGGTGCGAACACCAGCAACGGGTACTGGGCATCGATCAGGGCCATCGGGCCATGGCGCACTTCGGCGCTGCTGAAGGCCTCGGCCTGGATCACCGAGGTTTCCTTGAGTTTGAGCGCGGCCTCCTGGGCGATGGCGAAGCCCGCGCCACGGCCGATCACCATCAGGCGCTCGCTGTCGCGCAGGGTGTCGATGGCCGGGCTCCAGTCCTGTGCGGCGGCCTCGCGCAGTTGCGCGGGCAGGGCCAGGC
>Ga0209370_1000669_pt1 | contig 39673 bp, 37 predicted proteins | sample AgamicAtPrz_FD_187164 | JGI IMG/M metagenome (GOLD analysis project Ga0209370, IMG submission 187164) | Agave microbial communities from Guanajuato, Mexico - At.P.rz (SPAdes) (version 2) | ecosystem: Host-associated > Plants > Phyllosphere > Phylloplane/Leaf | place: Guanajuato, Mexico...
GGCAATTTTGTCCTGTCTCGCTTCGCCTCTGGCCGCCATCCCTGGCGTCCAGCCCTTGTCATCCGGTCTCCGGTTCGCCGATTTCAGCGGGGACTCAACACCCGTGCCACATGCAATTAATAAAGGAATTTAAAAAAAAATTTATTCAAACGATTGGGAAGGTAGAGGGGGCGGAAGTCCGGCTGAAAATCGCCGAAGCGTTTCCTGTAGGCCGGGGCGAGGCGCATGGATGCGCCGAGAGGGCGCGACCTACATGGATGTAGGATCGCGCCCGACCCGATAGCCGAAAGGAATAAGCTGAGGGCACCGCGAAGCGGCGATTTTCTTTGCCGGGAGCCGGGATTGTTAAGGGGGCGGCGATAGCCCCCTTAACACGTTCACTGCAGCGGGGTGAACATAAAGCAGTAGCGCCATAGTGAACGGAACATTCCACCGCTACCTAAAGAGATTTTTTACCGGGAGCCGGCGAGATCGTTAAGGGAGCCGTAGCGGCCCCCTTAAAACGTTCACCGCAACGCGGTGAACATAAAGCAGTAGCGCCATAGTAAACGGAACACTCCACCGCTACCTAAAGAAAACTAAGGCGATTAAATCGCCGCATCATCCTCTTCCCCGGTACGGATACGAATCACCCGCGCCACGTCGAAGACAAAAATCTTCCCATCGCCGATCTTCCCGGTTTGCGCCGTGCGGATAATCGTATCCACGCAGGTATCAACGATATCGTCGCTCACCACGATCTCAATTTTAACCTTCGGCAGGAAGTCCACCATGTACTCCGCGCCGCGATACAGCTCGGTGTGGCCCTTCTGGCGACCAAAGCCTTTCACTTCAGTTACCGTCATCCCTGTGATGCCGACTTCCGCCAGCGCTTCACGTACATCATCCAGTTTGAAAGGTTTAATAATCGCATCAATTTTTTTCATGGTGGGTCCTTAAACTCGTACCTGTCAGCAGCGTCGTAATCGGTTGCTCACAGTATCATACCAGGCAGAAAGTACGGTATTACTCTTTAAAATCGTTCGCTTCCAGCTCGTGGCGGGAGAGCAGCTTATAAAATTCGGTGCGGTTGCGCCCGGCCATCCGTGCCGCGTGGGTCACGTTACCTTTGGTAATCTGCAGCAGTTTACGCAGGTAGTTAAGCTCGAACTGGTTGCGCGCTTCCACAAAGGTGGGCAGCGCCGTGTTCTCCCCTTCCAGCGCCTGTTCAACCAGCGCGTCGCCGATCACCGGCGAAGAGGTCAGCGCCACGCACTGCTCAATCACGTTCACCAGCTGGCGCACGTTGCCCGGCCAGCCGGCGGTCATCAGCCGCTTCATGGCGTCGGTGGAAAAGGCGCGCACAAAGGGCTTATGGCGCTCGGCGGACTGGCGCAGCAAGCGGGTGGCAAGCAGCGGAATGTCCTCGGCGCGCTCGGCCAGCGGCGGGATCTTCAGGTTGACCACGTTCAGGCGATAAAAGAGATCTTCGCGAAACTCTTTGCGCTCCATCGCCTTCGGCAGATCCCGGTGGGTCGCGGAGATAATACGCACATTAATATCAATATCGCGGTTGCTGCCAAGCGGGCGCACCTTGCGCTCCTGCAGCACGCGCAGCAGTTTTACCTGCAGGGGCGCGGGCATATCGCCGATCTCATCCAGAAACAGGGTGCCGCCCTCGGCGGCCTGGAACAGCCCTTCCCGGCTGCTGACGGCGCCGGTAAAGGCGCCGCGGGCGTGACCAAAGAGCTCGGACTCCAGCAGCTGCTCCGGCAGCGCCCCGCAGTTAATGGCGATAAAGGCATTTTTGCTGCGCGGGCTGGCGTTATGAATCGCCTGGGCGAGGATCTCCTTGCCGGTGCCGCTCTGGCCGTTAATCAAGACGCTCACGTCCGACTGGGCCACCATTCTGGCCTGCTCCAGCAGCCGCAGCATCACCGGGCTGCGGGTGACGATCGCCTCACGCCACTGGTCATCGCCGCCGGGGGCGACGTGTTCCAGCGCGTCGTCGATAGCTTTATAGAGCGCGTCTTTATCCACTGGCTTGGTCAAAAAGCTGAACACCCCCTGCTGGGTGGCGGCCACCGCATCGGGAATAGAGCCGTGGGCGGTAAGAATGATCACCGGCATGCCGGGCTGGAGCTTCTGGATTTCGCTGAAGAGCTGCATGCCGTCCATTTCGTCCATGCGCAGGTCGCTTATCACCAGGTCGACCTTCTCGCGCCCCAGCACCCGCAGCCCCTCCTGCCCGCTTTCGGCGGTGACCACGCTATAGCCTTCGCTTACCAGACGCATGCCCAGCAGCTTCAGCAGGCCGGGATCGTCATCCACCAGTAAAAGGTGAGCAGGTTTTCGGCTGGTCATGGCTTCACTTCCTCCGGTTTAGGCAGATCGCCGACCGGTTTACGGGTCGAGAGCTGCCGTTCGATATCGGTCAGATTTTCCAGCTTGCGCGTGGTGGTATCCAGCTCGCTGCGCAGATACTGCTGCTGCTGGCGCAGCGTATCCAGTTCGCCGTCGGTGGTCTGCTGGAGCTTAGCGTAACGGGAGCGCTCTTCCGCCAGCTGCAGCTGCAGCATCTGGCCATCGCGCCAGAGCTGGAACAGCGGGCGGACCTGGGCCGGGATCTGCGGGCTCAGGGCATCCAGCCGGGTGGTAAAAGCGCGGCGCTCCACCGGGTTAATTTTAGCGTTTGCGAGCAGGATCCCGCGTTTGAAGGTGGCCTGCCAGGTATCATCCGCCCAGCTGCGGGCAGCGGCGCGGGCGGCAGAGGGAGCCAGCCGCTCGGCGCAGTCCATGCCGCGCAGCCAGTAGAGCGGGTTGCTCTCGGCTTCGCGCCCCTGCAGCTGCCAGATATCATTACAGTCCGTCGACAGGAAGTCGGCCAGCTGATGGTCGGGCAGATTCTCGCCCTTCTTAGCGCTGATGGCGCTGCTTGGCGTATGGGTTACGCAGCCGCCGAGCAGCAGGCCAGCGAAGGTGATGCGCACCATTTTGCTGTAAAACACCGCGTTAATGGCGCGGGAAAAGACGTGTGACATACTCACCAGACATAGATTCATTTTATTGATTTTTCCGGCTTAAGCGGCAGTTCGATGCGAAAACAGACATCGGTTTGGTCGTCAGTAACAAGATTCAGCTCTCCCTGCATGCGGCGAATGCAGTCGCGGGCAATGCTCAGCCCCAGACCACTTCCTTTGACCGCGCCTTTGCGCTGATGGCTTCCCTGGAAAAAGGGCTCAAAGATCATCGCCTGTTCGTCATCAGGGATGGGGCTGCCAGTATTGGCGACATCAATACATACGCGCGAACCCTGAGTAAAACTTCTGATATAAATGGTACCGGATTCAGTACCATAGTGCACCGCATTGGAATAAAGATTATCCATCACGCTCATCAGCAGCATCGGCTCGGCGACGCAGGCCGCCGTCTGTAGATCCACCTGGGTATGCATCATTTTAGCTCGCGCCGGCAGGCTGTGCGCCGAGAGTACCATATCCACCAGCGGCGCGATCTCGACGCGCTCCAGCTCCGGCGCGCCGTCCGCCAGCTTACGGTTGTAATCCAGCAGCTGCTCGATCAGCTTTTGCAGGTTGCGGCTGCTGTCATCAAGGATATCGACGATCTCTTTTTGCTCGGGGGTCAACGGCCCGGCAACCTGATCCGCCAGCAGCTCGGTACCTTCGCGCATGCTGGCCAGCGGCGTTTTCAGCTCATGGGAAATATGGCGCAGGAACTGGTGACGCTGGGATTCGAGCCACGCCAGCCGCTCCGAAAGCCAGATAATCCGCTGTCCGACCGAACGCAGCTCGCGCGGGCCGGTAAAGACCACCGTATGGCCGAGCGGGCGCCCTTCGCCAAGGCGGTTAATCATCCGCTCAATGCCTTTTACCGGACCGATAATCATGCGGGTAAAGAGCAATACCAGCAGCAGGCTAACAAGGAAGAGAACCAGCGCCTGCCAGCCGAAGAACTGTCCGCGTTCGGCGATCTCCTGCTGAAGCTGCTGGCCGCGGGAGAAGATCACCGAGCGGGTGGCCTGCACCATTTCAGTATTCGCGCTGGCGAAGGCCTCCAGCCTGGCGGCGGCCTCGGTATCCGGGCTGCTGTTGTGGCACTGGAGCTGCGCCAGCGCGTTCAGGTCCTGACGCAGCGCCTGATAGAGCTTGTCGTCCGGCAACACGCCCGCGTGGGCATCAAGCATCTCGCTATAGCGTTTGCGCTGATAGTTATAGACCCGCGCCAGGGTACGGTCGTCCAGCACGCAGTACTGCCGGTAGCTGCGCTCCATCTCCAGCGCCGCGTTGGTCATCGCCTCACTGCGTCGGGCATCGATGAGCGTGGTACGGTTGGTCAGCGCCGCCTGGGCGCTCAGGGCGTTCAGGCTCTGCCATGCCTGCCATGCCAGCACCAGCAAAGGCAGCAGGATCAGCAAAAACGCCATCATAACTAACTGTCGCAGGGAGCGAGGGAAAACAGGCCAGCGTTTCAACGCATTACTCTCGGTTAAGGGAAGTGAGAAGGATGCTACTGACTACGGGCTTCAGATACAACAAAGCCGGGTAAAAACCCGGCTTTGTTGTGGAATGAGGCGGTGCCTTACTCGACGTTTCGCCCAGGCCTGATAAAGCATAGCAATTATCAGTAGTTGGACGGCAGGCACCTGTTTGTGCGTCATTCGAAGTTTATGTAGCGCGTCCCGAAGGGGCTGACATAAGAGGGTGAATGAGCCACTGGTTACTATTATGCAACACTTGTGCCAGAATGCAAAATTATTTATTAAATTACTGATTTATAATGTATTTATATCTTTTCAAAATAATTCAGCGCTGAATGATTTCCAGGCTAATTGTCGTTATTTAGCAACATACCTAAGTACAATTTTAACACTCATTAAAAATCAATAAGTTAAATGTCTCCTTATGGAGACACCCCGCATTACCCTTTGTCGCAATTTCCCGACACATCCACGTGCGGGCCATCACAAATAAAAAAGCCCGGCGTCTGCCGGGCTTTTTACAGGCAGAGGGTTTATCCCAGCTGCTTACGCGCATTGCGGAAAATGCGCATCCACGGGCTGTCCTCGCCCCAGTTTTCCGGGTGCCAGGAGTTGCTCACGGTACGGAACACGCGCTCCGGGTGCGGCATCATAATGGTGGCGCGGCCGCTCTCGCTGGTGACGGCGGTAATACCGTTTGCCGACCCGTTCGGGTTCGCCGGGTAGGTCTGGGTCACTTTACCGAAATTATCCACGAAGCGCAGCGCCACCAGCCCTTTGCTTTCCAGCTCGGCCAGGTGCGCGGCGTCGCGTACTTCAACCTGCCCTTCACCGTGTGAAACGGCGATCGGCATCATGGATCCGACCATGCCCTGCAGCAGCAGGGACGGGCTCTGGGTCACCTCCACCAGGCTGAAGCGAGCTTCAAAGCGGTCGGACTGGTTACGCACGAAGCGCGGCCAGGATTCGCTTCCCGGGATCAGCTCGCGCAGATTGGACATCATCTGGCAGCCGTTACAGACGCCCAGCGTCAGGGTTTGCGGACGATGGAAGAAGGTTTCGAACTCGTCGCGCACGCGCTGGTTAAAGAGGATGGATTTGGCCCAGCCCTCCCCTGCCCCCAGCACGTCACCGTAGGAGAAGCCGCCGCAGGCCACCAGCGCCTGGAAGTCGGCCAGGCCGGTGCGGCCGCCGATCAGGTCGCTCATGTGCACGTCGATAGCATCGAAGCCCGCGCGGTGGAAGGCGGCAGCCATCTCCACGTGGGAGTTAACGCCCTGCTCACGCAGCACGGCCACCTTCGGCCGCGCGCCGGTGGCAATGTACGGCGCGGCGATATCTTCGCTGATGTCGAAAGAGAGCTTAACGTTCAGACCCGGATCCGCGTCGTTGGCCTTAGCCTCGTGCTCCTGGTCGGCGCAGACCGGGTTATCGCGCAGGCGCTGCATCTGCCAGGTGGTCTCGGCCCACCACATACGCAGGGTGGTACGGCTTTCGCTGAACACCGCCTGACCGTCGGCCTCGATGACAAAACGATCGCCCTGCACCGCCTGGCCCAGGTAATGTACGCAGTCCGCCAGGCCATGCTGGGCCAGCAGGGCCTCAACCGCCTCGCGGTCCGCCGCGCGCACCTGGATCACCGCCCCCAGCTCTTCGTTAAACAGGGCCGCCAGGCGGTCGTCGCCCAGGCCAGCGATGTCGGCCTGCACGCCGCAGTGGCCGGTAAAGGCCATTTCGGCCAGGGTCACCAGCAGGCCGCCGTCAGAGCGGTCGTGGTAGGCCAGCAGTTTGCGGCCGGCCACCAGCGCCTGAATGGCGTCGTAGAAGCCTTTCAGCTGCGCCACGTCGCGCACGTCGGCCGGCTTATCGCCCAGCTGGCGGTACACCTGCGCCAGCGCGGTGGCGCCCAGCGCGTTGTGGCCTTTACCCAGGTCGATCAGCAGCAGGGCGTTGTCTTCGGTCGAGAGCTGCGGAGTAACGGTATGGCGCACATCTTCCACCCGGGCAAAGGCGGTGATCACCAGCGACAGCGGAGAGGTCATCTCGCGCTGCTCGTTGCCCTCCTGCCAGCGGGTTTTCATCGACATGGAGTCTTTACCCACCGGGATGGTCAGGCCGAGTGCCGGACAGAGCTCCTCGCCCACCGCTTTTACCGCCTCATACAGGCCGGCGTCTTCGCCCGGGTGGCCGGCTGCGGCCATCCAGTTGGCGGAGAGCTTGATGCGTTTGATATCGCCGATATGGGTAGCGGCGATGTTGGTCAGGGCTTCACCCACGGCCAGGCGGGCCGAGGCGCCAAAGTCCAGCAGCGCCACCGGCGCGCGCTCGCCCAGCGCCATCGCTTCGCCGTAGTAGCTGTCGAGGCTGGCGGTGGTTACCGCGCAGTTGGCGACCGGGATCTGCCATGGCCCCACCATCTGGTCACGGGCAACCATCCCGGTCACGGTACGGTCGCCGATGGTCACCAGGAAGGTCTTCTCCGCCACCGTGGGCAGATGCAGCACGCGGCTAACCGCGTCGGCAACGGAAATTGGCTGGCGATCCAGCGCCCTGCCCGCCGCTTTGCGGGTTTCAACGTCGCGGGTCATCTTCGGCGTTTTGCCCAGCAGCACGTCCAGCGGCAGATCGATCGGCTGGTTGTCAAAATGGGTGTCGTTGAGGGTCAGGTGCATCTCTTCGGTGGCTTCACCGATCACCGCATAAGGGGCACGCTCGCGGCGGCAGAGCTCGTCAAACAGCGGCAGCTGATCAGGTGCTACCGCCAGCACATAGCGCTCCTGGGATTCGTTACACCAGATCTCCAGCGGGCTCATGCCCGGCTCATCGTTCAGGATGTCGCGCAGGTTGAAGCGCCCGCCGCGGTTGCCATCGCTCACCAGCTCCGGCATGGCGTTAGAGAGGCCGCCCGCGCCCACGTCGTGGATAAACAGAATCGGGTTAGCATCGCCCAGCTGCCAGCAGCGGTCGATAACCTCCTGGCAACGACGCTCCATCTCCGGGTTGTCACGCTGTACCGAGGCGAAATCGAGATCCGCGTCGGACTGGCCGGAGGCCATAGATGAGGCCGCGCCGCCGCCGAGGCCGATATTCATCGCCGGGCCGCCCAGCACGATCAGTTTTGCCCCTACGACGATCTCGCCTTTCTGCACGTGATCGGCGCGGATGTTGCCGATCCCGCCCGCCAGCATGATCGGTTTGTGGTAGCCGCGCAGCTCTTCGCCGTTGTGGCTGTCCACTTTCTCTTCGTAGGTACGGAAGTAGCCGTTGAGGGCCGGACGACCAAATTCATTGTTAAAGGCCGCGCCGCCCAGCGGGCCGTCGGTCATGATATCGAGAGCGTTAACGATACGCTCCGGCTTGCCGAAGTCCTCTTCCCACGGCTGTTCAAAGCCCGGGATACGCAGGTTAGAGACGGAGAAGCCCACCAGGCCCGCTTTTGGCTTGGCGCCGCGGCCGGTTGCCCCTTCATCACGAATTTCACCGCCGGAGCCGGTTGCCGCACCCGGCCAGGGCGAGATCGCCGTCGGGTGGTTATGGGTTTCGACCTTCATCAGAATGTGCGCCGCTTCCTGATGATAATCGTAGCGCCCCGCTTCGCGATCGGCGAAGAAGCGGCCTACCTCGGAGCCTTCCATTACCGCGGCGTTGTCTTTATAGGCAGACAGCACGTGGTCCGGGGTTTGCTCCATGGTGTTCTTGATCATTTTGAACAGCGACTTCGGCTGCTGCTCGCCGTCGATAACCCAGTCGGCGTTAAAGATTTTGTGGCGGCAGTGTTCGGAGTTGGCCTGCGCGAACATGTACAGCTCAATGTCGTTCGGATTGCGATTCAGCTTAACGAACGCGTCCTGCAGGTAGTCGATCTCATCTTCGGCCAGCGCCAGGCCTAAGCGCAGGTTGGCATCGACCAGCGCCTGACGGCCCTGTCCAAGGACATCCACGCTCTGCACCGGGGCGGGCTGGTGATGGGCAAAGAGCTGCTCCGCGTCGCTTAACGCGGCAAAGACGCTCTCCATCATGCGGTCATGCAGTTCGGCGGCCACGTCGCGCCACTGGGCGTCGGTCAGGGTTGAGGCTTCAACGTAATAAGCGACGCCGCGCTCAAGGCGGTTAACCTGGTTCAGGCCGCAGTTGTGGGCGATGTCGGTGGCTTTAGAAGACCAGGGGGAGATGGTGCCAGGGCGAGGGGTGACAAGCAGTAGTTTACCGGTTGGGGTATGGCTGCTCAGGCTTGGGCCATACTTCAGCAGTCGCTCTAGTCTCGCTCGCTCCTCCGTATTAAGAGGGGCATTCAGGTCAGCAAAATGGACATACTCAGCGTAAATATTGCTTACCGGGAGGTCGGCTGACTGAAAACGTGCCAACAGTTTATTAATACGGAAGGCAGACAGTGCAGGCGAACCACGCAGAATTTCCATCATAAGTCTCTCGTCTTCGAAGCGCCGGCGGCGCTTACAGTGTGCGCAAGGGGAAAACGGGCGTCATTATAGAGAATCCTGAGCGCCGACGAAACCGTTTGCGTCGAAATAAAATCGCATTTGAAATTTAACGATTGGTGTTGCCGCTCTCTGTAATAAGTTGCCAACCGGCGCAGGTTTACGCAAAATGCCGCACAATCAATGGCAATTCTTATAATTAACATGGCCACTGCAGACTGAGAAAACGCTCGGCGCAGAGAATTAACTAATTGAAAAAATTAAAGATTAATTATCTGCTCATCGGCATTGTCACTTTGCTGCTGGCAGCGGCCCTTTGGCCTTCAATCCCCTGGTTCGGCAAAGCCGAAAACCGCATCGCCGCCATACAAGCGCGGGGGGTGCTGCGCGTCAGTACCCTCTCCTCCCCGATGACCTACAGCGCCATCAACGACAAGGTTATCGGTCTGGATTATGAGCTGGCACAGCACTTTGCCGATTACCTCGGCGTAAAGCTCAAAATCACCGTGCGCCCCACCATCAACCAGCTGTTTGACGATCTGGATAACGACAAGGCGGACCTGCTCGCCGCAGGCCTGGTTTACAACAGCGAGCGTAGCAAAAACTATCAGCCTGGCCCGACCTACTACTCGGTCTCGCAGCAGCTGGTCTACCGCGTAGGCAGCCTGCGCCCGCGCAGCCTTGAGAATCTCACCGCCGACCAGCTGGTGCTGGCTCCGGGCCACGTGGTGATTGACGATCTGCGGGCCCTGAAAGAGAAAAAGTATCCCAACCTTAGCTGGAGGGTGGATGAAAAACAGGCCACCATCGCCCTGCTGGAGCAGGTTAAGGACGGTAAGCTGCCTTATACCATCGCCGACTCCGTTGCTATCAGCCTTTATCAGCGCGTGCACCCGGAGCTGGCCGTGGCGCTGGACGTCACCGACGAGCAGCCGGTCACCTGGTTCAGCAAGCTGGACGGGGATCAGACTCTCTCTGCGGCGATGCTCGATTTCTATAACGGCATGAATGAAGACGGCATCCTCGCGCGGCTGGAGGAGAAGTATCTCGGCCACGGAGACGATTTTGACTACGTGGACACGCGCAGCTTCCTGCGGGCGGTGGATAACGTGCTGCCGGAGCTGCAGCCGCTGTTTGAGAAGTACGCCCAGGCGATCGACTGGCGGCTGCTGGCGGCCATCTCTTACCAGGAGTCGCACTGGGACGCGCTGGCGACCTCCCCGACCGGCGTGCGCGGGCTGATGATGCTCACCAAAAACACCGCCCAGAGCCTCGGCCTGACCGATCGCACCAATGCGGAACAGAGCATCAGCGGCGGCGCGCGTTATCTGCAGGATATGATGGCCAAAGTGCCGGAGACGGTGCCGGAGGAGGAGCGGATCTGGTTTGCGCTGGCGGCCTATAACATGGGCTACGCGCATATGCTGGACGCCCGCGCCCTGACGGTAAAAACCAAAGGCAACCCGGACAGCTGGTCAGACGTAAAGCAGCGGCTGCCCCTGCTGAGCCAGAAGCCCTGGTACAACAAGCTTACTTACGGCTACGCGCGCGGGCACGAGGCTTACGCCTACGTGGAGAATATTCGCAAGTATCAGATAAGCCTGGTGGGCTATCTGATGGAGAAAGAGAAGGAGGCGGCGCAGGCCCGCCAGCTGGCAGAGAGCTATCCGGTGGTGGCGCCGGATGAACTCAGCAGCCCGATAACTTCGATTCTGCCTTTTGCTGCTTTTTCTGCTGACGACGCATACGGAAAAAGTCACTTAGCATTGCCGAGCATTCTGGCGCAAGGATCCCACTAACCACCTCGACCTGATGGTTCATGCCCGGATGCCCCAGCACGTTCATCAGCGAGCCGGCGGCGCCGGTTTTCTCATCGGCAGCGCCGTACACCAGCGTCCCAATCCGGCTATGCACCATCGCACCAGAGCACATCACGCACGGCTCCAGGGTCACGTACAGCGTGGTGTCCAGCAGACGGTAGTTTTGCAGCACCATCCCGCCCTGGCGCAGGGCCATGATTTCCGCATGGGCGGTAGGATCGTGGCGGCCAATCGGGCGGTTCCAGCCCTCGCCTATTACCTGATTATTATGGATCAGTACCGCACCCACGGGCACTTCGCCCTCGTCCCAGGCGCGTTGGGCCAGCGTCAGCGCGTGGCGCATCCAGTATTCATGGTTAAGTTCGGGGTTGGACAACGAATAGCACTCCAGTCTGTAAAGCGGGCGCATTATACACACAGGATATGGATAACACTATTCGAGTTGCTGCAGCTCGCCCCGCGGCGTGACGCGCCAGCGGTGCTGGCAGAAATAGAGCAGCGGGTTATCCTGCTTGCTGTCGCTATAGCCGCTGTACAGGCGCAGCGGGGTGCCGATTTTTTTCTCCAGCTGCACCACCTTCTCGTGGCCAAGGCAGCGCATGGTGAGTACCCAGCCGCCGTAGCGGCGTGCGGTCTGGGTGGCAATCATATTCACTTTTGGCAGCCAGGGGGTGTCGTAATAGACCAGCTCCACCAGCGGCTGCGGGGAGCCGGTGATTAGCCAGATATCCGCATCAGAAGCGGCAAGATAGTTGGTCAGGCGCTCCTGCACTACCGGAAAGGCGGTAACGTGCTGGCGAAACCAGAGGGCAAAATCCTGACGAAGCTGGACCAGGCGCGCCTCGCTGTGGCCAAAGGTGCAGCCCCACAGCAGCAGGCTCATGGGCCAGCGGGCCGCGCGCCCCTTTATCAGCAGCGCGCAGCCAATAACCGGCAGAAGGGGTAATACGAGCAACGCGTTCAGGGGCTGCCGGCGCAGCAGATAACGTATAAAGGTGCCGAACATATCCTGCTGATGAAGCGTTCCATCCAGATCAAAAAAGACAACCCGACGCTCGTGATTAACCAAACCTTACTCCTCTGGATCGTTGAACCCCAATAGCCAGGTAAAGAGGAACCCGGCGATAACCGCTACTAAATAGCCTAACAGATAGAGCATGACTTTTCCGGTCACTATGGTTAATGCCAGCGGTAAACCGGAAATGCCAAAGGTGATAACCGTCGCCACTTTCCAGAAGCTGATAAGCGCGCCGCCCACCGCGCCGCCCAGGCAGGCGCCAATAAAAGGCTTGCCCAGCGGCAGGGTCACGCCAAAGATAAGCGGTTCGCCAATGCCCAGCAGCCCCACCGGCAGCGCCCCTTTAATGACCTTTTTCAGCCGGGCGTTGCGGGTTTTAAGCAACACCGCGATGGCGGCTCCCACCTGCCCGACGCCGGCCATGGAGAGTATTGGCAACAGGGCGTTAAAGCCGTGGGCCTGCACCAGCTCGACGTGAATAGGCACCAGCCCCTGATGCAGGCCGGTAAGTACCAGCGGCAGGAAGGTCCCGGCCAGCACGCCGCCCACGATAAAGCCGCCGCGATCGATAGCCCAGGCGGCGCCGTGGGCGATGGCCTCGGAGATCCAGCCGCCGAGCGGCTGCAGGGCAATGATGGCGATACCGCCGGTGATAAGCGTGGTCAGCAGCGGGTTGAGGATCAGCTCCAGCGAGCCCGGCAGCGCGGCGCGCAGCTTTTTCTCTATCCAGCACATTAATACCACCACCAGCAGTACGGCGATAACCCCACCGCGCCCCGGCTGGAGCGGCTCGCCGAACAGGCTGATCTGTGCCAGCTGCGGGCTGGAGAGAATACCCGCCATCACGCCGCCCATGGCCAGCGAGCCGCCGAACACCTTCGCGGTGTTCACCCCCACCAGAATGTTCATGATGGCAAACACGGCGCTGCCGAAGATGGCCAGAATGCCGAGCAGGTTGGGGAACTGGGTTGCAAAATCGCCGGTGATATCCGGTCGTTTCAGGATGTTAATGATCCCGGTGATCAGCCCCGAGGCGATAAAGGCCGGAATAAGCGGAATAAAGACGTTTGCCAGCTGGCGCAGGGCATCGCTCATCGGGGCTTTATAGCGCGCTTTGGCCTGGGTTTTGGTGCGCTCGGCGTCGTCGATAACCGCGCCGCCCATCAGCGAGCGCATCGCTTCCACCACCTGCGCGGCTTTGCCCGGCCCGACGATCAGCTGGTGCTGTTCGCCCTGCTTGACGTAGCCGCTGACGCCCGGCAGTTTTTTCAGCCGCGGGAGATCGAGCTTAGCCTCGTCCTCCACCTCAACGCGCACCCGCGTCATGCAGTTTTCCAGCCGCAGGATATTTTTCTCTCCGCCAATCCCCTGCAGGATATCGCTGGCGAGCGCTGCCGTTTTTTCCATATCCGCCTCTTTAGTTTTCTAAAGCCGCCCGTAAAAAGCCCTGATGCTGGTCGAGCCTGGCCTGCGCCGACGCTGCGTCCAGCCCGCTTAAGATCATCAGAATCGCGGGTTTTACCTCATAACCCGTCTGCTCCAGCACCTTCTCGGCCTCTTCGCGGCTGGCGCCCGTGGCCTCGACCACCATCCGGCAGGCCCGGTCCACCAGCTTCACATTGGTGGCTTTCATATCCACCATCAGGTTCTGATAGACCTTGCCGAACTTCACCATCGCCCCGGTGGAGATCATGTTCAGCACCAGCTTCTGGGCGGTGCCGGACTTAAGCCGGGTGGAGCCGGTTAACGCTTCCGGGCCCACCACCGGCGAGATGGCGATATCTGCCAGTTGCGCAATGGGCGATCCCGGATTGCAGGAGATAGCTACCGTGGTGCAGCCGGTAGCCCTGGCGAACTCCAGGCCGCCAATCACGTAGGGCGTGCGTCCGGAGGCGGCCAGGCCGACGACCAGATCGCTGGCGGTCAGGTTGAGCGCGCGCAGATCCTCTTCTCCCAGCTGTTTGCTGTCTTCGGCCCCCTCGACAGCCTTTAACAGCGCCCCCGGTCCGCCGGCGATCAGCCCAATCACCAGCCCGTGTGGAACGCCGAAGGTGGGTGGGCATTCGGAGGCGTCCAGCACCCCAAGGCGCCCGCTGGTGCCTGCCCCCATGTAAATAATGCGCCCGCCGGCCTTCAGGGAGCTGGCTGCGGCGTCAACCGCCTTCGCCACCTCCGGTAATGTCTCTTTCACTGCCTGCGCGACCAGCGTATCCTGCTGATTAAAACGGCTTACCAGGTCAAAGGTGGAGAGCGCATCCAGGTCCATGGTTTGCGGGTTGCGGGATTCGGAAACGAGTGAGCCAAGATTCATCTTTTTACCTCAGGAATTTTTAATTCAACATAATCGCACTATAATGGAATATATAATTCATTCGGGCGAGCATTATTCGTTTTTTGCAGTAGCTATCACATTTCGCCAGGAGTACTCATGAACTGTTTGATCCGTATTCGCCAGCGATACGCCGGCCTTGCCCAGAGCGACAAAAAGCTGGCGGATTTCCTGCTGTCTCAGCCCGATCGCGCCCGGCACCTCAGCTCCCAGCAGCTGGCGCTCGAGGCGGGCGTCAGCCAGTCGAGCGTAGTGAAGTTTGCCCAGAAGATTGGCTTTAAAGGTTTTCCGGCGCTGAAGCTGGCGATCAGCGAGGCGCTGGTCAGCAACGCCAACCCCCAGTCGATGCCGGTCCATAACCAGATCCGCGGCGACGACCCGATGCGGCTGGTAGGCGAAAAGCTGATCAAAGAGAAGGTGGCGGCGATGCACGCCACCCTGGATGTGAATACGGAAGAGAAGCTGCTGGAGAGCGTGGCCATGCTGCACGCGGCGCGGCGGGTGATCCTGACCGGCATCGGCGCCTCCGGGCTGGTGGCGCGTAACTTTGGCTGGAAGCTGAACAAGATTGGCCTGATCGCCATCGTCGAACAGGACATGCATGCCCTGCTGGCCACGGTGCAGGCGATGGATCCGGACGATCTGCTGCTGGCGATCTCCTACTCCGGCGAGCGTCGCGAAATCAACCTGGCGGCCGACGAAGCGCTGCGGGCGGGCGGGAAGATCCTCGCCATTACCGGTTTTTCGCCCAATGCCCTGCAACAGCGCGCCACCCGCTGCCTGTATACCATTGCCGAAGAGCAGGCGACGCGCAGCGCGGCCATCTCCTCAACCAGCGCCCAGATGTTGCTCACCGACCTGCTGTTTATGGCGCTGGTTCAGCAGGATCTTGAGCACGCCCCGGAGCGGATCCGCCACAGCGAGGCGCTGGTAAAAAAGCTGGTTTAAGCAGGAATGAGCATATATACACGGCATCCTTCAAGCTGCCTCTGCGTTGGCTGCGCCTGCTCACCCCAGTCACTTACTTAAGTAAGCTCCTGGGGATTCTCAGACTTGCCGCCTTGATGCAACTTGAATGATTTTGTGTATAATGCCCGCCCTGTTTGTGTTGTTTCTGAGAATTACCTGATGGCGCTGTTAATTACCAAAAAATGCATCAATTGCGATATGTGCGAGCCCGAGTGCCCTAACGAGGCCATTTCTATGGGTGACAGCATTTATGAGATTAACAGCGACCGCTGTACCGAGTGTATCGGCCACTACGAGACGCCGACCTGCCAGAAGGTGTGCCCAATCCCGAATACTATTCTGAAGGATCCGGCACATATGGAATCAGAAGAGCAGCTGTGGGACAAGTTTGTCCTGATGCACCACGCCGATAAGATTTAACTTTCGATAATAACCGTTGCGCAGGCGTAGTGGCGCTCATCCGCCAGGGTGACGTGCATGTGCGCCACGCCCAGCGTCTCTGCCAGCCTTAACGCCTCGCCCCACAGCCGCAGCCGCGGTTTTCCCAGCTCATCGTTAAAGACTTCAAACTGATTAAACGCCAGCCCGTTGCGGATCCCGGTGCCAAACGCCTTGGCGGCCGCCTCTTTTACGGCAAACCGCTTTGCCAGAAAACGCACCGGCTGCTGGTGCGTTTCCCAGATGGCCCATTCGTTATCGCTGAGCACCCGCCGCGCCAGGCGATCGCCGCTGCGGCCGATCACCGCTTCGATGCGGGCAATCTCAACGATATCCGTGCCTAAGCCAAGGATCGCCATTAACGACGCGCTTCCAGCATCAGGCGCTTCATTTCGGACACCGCCTCTTTCAGGCCGCTCATAACCGCCCGGCCGATGATGGCGTGGCCGATGTTCAGCTCATGCATCTCGGGAATGGCGGCAATGGCCTGCACGTTATGGTAGGTCAGGCCGTGACCGGCGTTGACCTTCAGCCCCAGGCCAGCGGCAAAGGTTGCCGCCCGGGTAATACGCGCCAGCTCTTTCGCCTGGGTCGCGTCGTCTTGGGCATCGGCGTAGCAGCCGGTGTGAATTTCAATGTACGGGGCGCCCACGTCAGCGGCGGCCTGGATCTGCGCCTCGTCGGCATCAATGAACAGGGAAACCAGGATACCGGCATCGGCCAGGCGCTTACAGGCGTCGCGCATTTTATCCAGCTGCCCCGCTACGTCCAGCCCGCCTTCGGTGGTCACTTCCTGACGCTTTTCCGGCACCAGGCAGCAAAAATGGGGTTTGGTCTCGCAGGCGATGGCCAGCATCTCTTCGGTGACCGCCATCTCCAGGTTCATACGGGTATCCAGCGTCTGGCGCAGGATACGCACATCGCGGTCGGTGATGTGGCGGCGATCTTCACGCAGATGAACGGTGATACCGTCGGCGCCAGCCTGCTCTGCAATAAACGCCGCCTGAACCGGATCGGGATAGGCCGTGCCGCGCGCGTTGCGCAGGGTGGCAATGTGATCAATGTTGACGCCTAACAGTAACTCAGCCATGACAATCCTCGGTTTTCTCGTTGTTCATTTATGCTTTGGCATAAACTGCCTGAATAATTCGCGGCTCTTTAAGGGTTTTCCCCCAAGATACGGCTTGAGGGCAATCCGGGTAAAGCGCTTTGCCGCGCGAAGCGTCTCTGCGTCCGGGAACTCGCGCTCGGCCAGCGCGCGCAGATCGCGCCCGGTAAAGGTGCTGTTATCAATCACTATGCTGGCAATAAACCCCTTCTCCTCACGATAGCGGTAGGTCATGGAATCCTCGACCGGATCGCCGCTGCCCGCGCAGTGCAGAAAATCCACGCCGTAGCCAAGATGCCCCAGCAGAGCCAGCTCGAAGCGACGCAGAACGGGTTCGGGCGTGCCGCTGGCGCCCGCGAGCGCCTGGATACAGTGCAGGTAATCGAAAAAGAGTTCAGAGAAGCGGGTCTCATGCTCAAGCACGCGTGAAATGAGTTCATTCACATACAGACCGCTGTAAAGCGTGATGCCGGAGAGGGGAAGCGCCAGAGAAACGGCTTCAGCGCTGCGCAGTGTTTTGACTTCACCGCGCCCGCTAAAGCGCACCAGCAGAGGGGTGAAAGGCTGTAAGGCGCCTTTCAGGTTCGAACGTTTGGATCGCGCGCCTTTGGCAACAAGGCGCACGCGGCCCGACTCTTCGGTGAAGACGTCCAGCATTAAGCTGGTTTCGCTCCAGGGACGACTGTGCAGGACAAAAGCGCGCTGCCATCCATCCATTATAATGCTCGTCGTCCTGGGTTATTGGTCGTCGCCGTAACCAAGACTGCGCAGCGCGCGTTCGTCATCGGCCCAGCCAGATTTCACCTTCACCCACAACTCAAGGTGAACCGGGGCTTCAAACATCTCCTGCATATCTTTACGGGCTTCGATGCCGATGGTTTTGATCTTGGCGCCTTTATTGCCAATCACCATCTTCTTCTGCCCTTCGCGCTCAACGAGAATCAGCCCGTTAATGTCGTAACCGCCACGCTCGTTGGTCTGGAAGCGTTCAATCTCAACGGTAACGGAGTACGGCAGCTCGGCACCCAGGAAACGCATCAGCTTTTCACGAATGATTTCAGAGGCCATAAAGCGCTGGGAACGGTCGGTAATGTACTCTTCCGGGAAGTGATGGATTGCTTCCGGCAGATGTTTACGCACGATACCGGCGATGGTATCTACGTTCAGACCGGTCTCCGCGGAGAGCGGTACGATATCAAGGAAGTTCATCTGGCTACCGAGCCACTGCAGGTGCGGCAGCAGATCCGCTTTTTCCTGCACGTTATCCACTTTGTTAACCGCGAGGATCACCGGCGTTTTGCCATCACGCAGCTTGTTCAGCACCATCTCGTCGTCCGGCGTCCAGCGGGTGCCTTCAACCACGAAAATGACCAGCTCAACGTCACCGATGGAGCTGCTCGCCGCTTTGTTCATCAGACGGTTGATGGCACGCTTCTCTTCCATATGCAGGCCCGGGGTATCGACATAGATGGCCTGATACGCCCCTTCAGTATGGATGCCTACAATACGGTGGCGCGTGGTCTGCGCCTTGCGTGAGGTAATTGAAATCTTCTGCCCAAGCAGATTATTTAGCAGGGTGGATTTGCCAACGTTCGGTCGCCCGACGATGGCAATAAATCCGCAATAGGTTTTTTCTTCGCTCATTCCAGCTCCAGCATTTTTAACGCCTGTTCGGCGGCAGCCTGTTCCGCCTTACGGCGGCTTGAACCAGTGCCCACCACCGGTTCACTCAGGCCGCTGACCTGGCAATGGATGGTAAATTCCTGATCGTGTGCTTCGCCACGCACCTGCACCACCAGATAGGATGGCAGCGGGAGATGGCGCCCCTGCAGATACTCCTGCAGACGGGTTTTCGGATCTTTTTGTTTATCGCCAGGGCTGATTTCGTCCAGACGGGTCTGATACCAGTTCAGGATCAGCTGTTCGACCGTCTGAATATCGCTGTCGAGGAACACGCCACCGATTAGCGCCTCGACCGTATCCGCAAGGATAGATTCACGGCGGAAACCACCACTTTTCAGCTCTCCTGGCCCCAGACGCAGGCACTCGCCCAGTTCGAACTCGCGGGCAATTTCCGCCAGCGTGTTACCCCGGACCAGCGTCGCGCGCATGCGGCTCATGTCGCCTTCGTCCACACGCGGGAAGCGGTGATAAAGCGCATTGGCAATAACGTAACTTAAAATAGAGTCGCCTAAAAATTCGAGACGTTCATTGTGTTTGCTGCTGGCACTGCGGTGGGTTAATGCCTGTTGCAACAACTCCTGATGCTGAAAAGTGTAGCCCAGCTTGCGTTGAAGCCGATTAATTACGATGGGGTTCATGCGATACCAATAGAATGAATGCGTCAAAAATGCAGCACACGAAACCGTCCTGAGAAAGCCAACGCGGTTTCGTGTGCCGTGGCACTGAATCAGCGCCAACCTTAAACTTCGGGGGAATATTCTATACGCAACGACAGGGGTTGTCGTTAGTCTGGAGAGATTTATCGCTGAAATAATTCACATCGCCCTCAATTAAGCGGGCGATGTGTTCATATCTCAAGAATTAATGAATTCCGCCAATACGATTTAAGCGTACACCGGTCGGCCATTCGCCTTCCTGTTTCTCGAAGCTCATCCAGATTGCCGTGGCTTTACCCACCAGATTGGCTTCAGGCACAAAACCCCAGTAACGGCTGTCCGCGGAGTTATCGCGGTTATCACCCATCATAAAGTAGTGTCCCGGCGGCACGATCCAGGTTGCCAGCTGCTGGCCCTGCTGATGGTAGTACATCCCCAACTGGTCCTGCGCGATAGAGACGGTCAGAATACGGTGGGTCACGTCGCCCAGCGTCTCTTTACGCTCGCTCAGACGAATACCGTTCTCTTTGCTCTCGCCTTTCGGCAACTGGAAGAAGCCGCTGGTCGCTTCGCCGCCGTTACGACGGGCGAAGGTCTGCACGAAATCGCTCTCTTCCACGTTCGAGTAGGTAACGGGCAGCGCGTTTTCACAGGCGGTGCCGGAGCTGCAGCCTGGCTGAACCGTAACCTCTTTAGTGACCGGGTTATAGGTCACTTTATCACCCGGCAGGCCAACCGCGCGTTTGATGTAATCCAGACGCGGATCGTCAGGATATTTAAACACCACGATATCGCCACGTTTTGGATGACCGGTTTCGATTAAGGTCTTCTGGTAAATCGGATCTTTAATGCCGTAGGCAAACTTCTCCACCAGGATGAAATCACCAATCAGCAGCGTTGGCATCATCGAACCTGAAGGGATCTGGAAGGGTTCATATATGAAGGAACGCACCACCAAAACAATTGCCAGCACCGGAAAGACCGACGCCCCCGTCTCCAGCCAGCCCGGTTTCGGGCCGACTTTCTTCAGGGTCTTCTTATCCAGCCCGTCACCGGTGGCTGCCTGCGCGGCAGCCTGACGTTCACGGCGTTTAGGGGCAAAAATAAACTTATCCAGACACCACAATAGCCCGGTCACCAGGGTCGCGATGACCAGGATCAGGGCAAACATGTTCGCCATGCCAACTCCTTAACGATTATTTGCCGTCTTTACCTACGTGCAGAATGGCGAGGAACGCTTCCTGCGGCAGCTCAACGTTACCGACCTGCTTCATACGCTTCTTACCTTCTTTCTGCTTCTGCAGCAGTTTCTTCTTACGGCTAACGTCACCGCCGTAGCATTTTGCCAGGACGTTTTTACGCAGCTGTTTCACAGTAGAGCGCGCGATAATGTGGTTGCCGATGGCGGCCTGGATCGCGATGTCAAACTGCTGACGGGGGATAAGCTCTTTCATCTTCTCCACCAGCTCACGACCGCGGTACGGCGCGTTGTCGTTATGGGTGATCAGCGCCAGCGCATCCACACGCTCGCCGTTGATCAGCACGTCCACGCGCACCATGTTCGACGCCTGGAAGCGTTTGAAGTTGTAATCCAGCGACGCATAGCCGCGGGAGGTGGACTTCAGACGGTCAAAGAAGTCGAGTACCACTTCCGCCATCGGAATGTCATAGGTCAGCGCAACCTGGTTACCGTGGTAAACCATGTTGGTCTGCACGCCGCGTTTTTCGACGCACAGGGTAATGACGTTGCCCAGATACTCCTGCGGCAGCAGCATATGACATTCGGCGATCGGCTCACGCAGTTCGGAAATGTTGTTCAGCGGCGGCAGCTTGGACGGGCTGTCGACGTAGATAACTTCTTTGGAGGTGGTCTCTACTTCATACACTACGGTCGGCGCCGTGGTGATGAGATCCAGGTCGTATTCACGCTCCAGACGTTCCTGAATGATCTCCATGTGCAGCAGGCCAAGGAAGCCGCAGCGGAAACCAAAGCCCAGCGCCGTAGAGCTTTCCGGCTCGTAGAACAGGGAGGCGTCGTTGAGGCTCAGCTTGCCAAGCGCATCACGGAAGTTTTCGTAGTCATCGGAGCTGACCGGGAACAGACCGGCATAAACCTGCGGCTTCACTTTTTTGAAGCCTGGCAGCGCTTTATCTGCCGGGTTACGCGCCTGGGTCAGGGTATCGCCTACCGGTGCCCCCAGGATGTCTTTAATGGCACAGACCAGCCAGCCTACCTCGCCGCATTTCAGCTCGGTACGGTCGACCTGTTTCGGGGTGAAAATGCCCAGACGGTCGGCGTTATAAACCTGACCGGTGCTCATCACCTTGATTTTGTCGCCTTTACGCATGGTGCCGTTTTTAATACGCACCAGCGACACCACGCCCAGGTAGTTATCGAACCAGGAGTCGATGATCAGCGCCTGCAGCGGGCCATCCGGATCGCCTTCCGGCGGCGGGATATCGCGCACCAGGCGTTCAAGCACGTCGGTTACGCCGACGCCGGTTTTGGCCGAGCAGCGCACGGCGTCGGCGGCATCGATGCCGACGATGTCTTCAATCTCTTCCGCCACGCGCTCGGGATCGGCTGCGGGGAGGTCGATTTTGTTCAGTACCGGCACCACTTCCAGATCCATTTCCATGGCGGTGTAGCAGTTTGCCAGGGTCTGCGCCTCTACGCCCTGCCCGGCATCCACCACCAGCAGTGCGCCTTCGCAGGCGGCCAGCGAACGGGAAACTTCATAGGAGAAGTCAACGTGGCCTGGGGTGTCGATAAAGTTAAGCTGATAGGTTTCGCCATCGGACGCTTTGAAATCCAGCGTCACGCTCTGGGCTTTAATGGTAATGCCACGTTCGCGTTCCAGGTCCATGGAGTCCAGCACCTGGGCTTCCATTTCACGATCAGAAAGGCCACCGCAAATCTGGATAATACGGTCCGACAGCGTCGACTTACCGTGGTCGATGTGAGCAATGATCGAAAAGTTACGTATGTTCTTCATATAGTTAAATAATTATGCCTTACGAATTCCTGGAGGCCGCTGTTCTTAGCCTGACGTTTTTCAGTGCGAAAACGCAGCATTCTACACTACATCTTCGTCGCCAGGAAATGCTCTTGAAGCCAGCGATGGCGCTTAAACTCAGCGTTTTGTATTTGAGATATAAATATAGATAAAGCCCGGTGTATTCACCGGGCCTCTGAAGAAAGCGTTTCGACGCGCAGCTGATCGGGCGGCAGGCCGACGCTGAGTATGGTCGGCTGCCAGGTTTCACGCCGGGCCAGCTGCGGCGACAGCCCGCGCGCCAGCAAAAAGCCCCCGGTGCCGCCCAACACTGCTCCGCACATGGCGGCCAGGTCTGTGCCAAACAGCAGCTGGAACAGGCCGCCGAAAACGAACAACCCCACCAGCGGCGAGAGATAGACCAGCATCGCCGAGCCCAGCAGGCTGCCTTCGGCAATACCCAGCTCCACTTTCTGGCCTGTGACCAGCGGCTGTTCACTGGGAACGGAAAGGGTATGGGTGGTCTGCGGCCCGAGCTTGTTTAGTACGCGGCTACCACACCCGGCTCGCGAGGCGCAGCTGCTGCATGACGCTTTAACGTCACAGCTTACCAGCGCAACGCCATCCTTCCACGAGACGACCGTAGCCCACTCTTTAATCATTGTGTTGTCCTGAATTTAATGCTGTCGGCAATGCGCTTCGCCGTCTGCGGCGGCAGCTCGCCCACCACGGTAATCTCTGCGTTATCGCGTACCGTGGTACTTACCGTACGACGACCGGTGCGCAGCATCTGCTCGGCGCTCACCGCCGTGGCACGGTTAATATTGACAGAGAAACTGAACAGGCCATCCGAGTAAAGACGTGATTCTACCGGCGTATCTATTGTCGGTAGCTGACGACGACTGCTGGAAATTTCGCTGAATCCCTGTGGGATCCAGGCTGGCGCCCAGTTAAAGCTGATGGTGTCTCCCGCCGGTACAGAGAGCAGCGGCGGCAGGCTGGCTTTAGCCAGGTTCTGCATGCTGTTGCCGACCTGATCGTTAACGTTAAAGGAGATCACGCGGAACTGCTCCAGCGTCTCGCCATCTCTGTCGAGAAGATCGACCCGCATCGGTAGCTTGGTTTCGGCATCCATCCAGACGATATAGCTGTAACGGGTGCCGTCCCGCGCCACCACGCGAATCACTTCACATAGCCTGTCGGCAATACGCGTCCGGCCAACGGAGATGAAATCGTAATAAGGCGCAAGACGTTTAAAGTCGGTGTAAATCAGCGACGGAAGCGAGTCGACGATGTAATCGCCGTTCAGGGTGAAAGGTTCAAGACCCGGCTCAAAATAGCTGATTTCATTGCCGCGCTGTACAACTTCCCGGCGCGGACCATCCATCTGCAAAAGCTGGGCAAGGGGCTGTTTATCAAGACGGGCATGGCGGTAGCGTAACGACTCTACCCCCTGCTTATTGATACTGATAAAAGCCAGTTCGTAATTGAGTGACTGGCTGGCCAGGTTCATCTGCTGTAACAACGCCCCGGACGAAACATCAGCCGAGGCGTTGACAGAGAAGAACAGGCTACCCGCCACCAGGGACATGGCGCACCAAAGTTGCTTCATTACTGCGATTGCGTTCCTAAAGTCTGGTTACCAGGGACTTGCACAGCGGCTTGCTGGGTCTGCGCCTGCTCAAACTGAAGCTGTTCCGAATGCAGACGACGCTGCAATTCGTAATCCTGCAACATCGCATTGATGCGACGGCGCTGCTCCTGAACCTGCTGTTGCTGACCGCTTGTCGGCGACGCATCAGAAGGAATGCCCAGACTGACCGGGCTGGCTTTGCCCATCATCGGCAGCGTATTAAACACCGGCGCTTCTGGTTGCTGGTTGGTTTCAGGTTGACTGTTATACTGCTGGACGCCAACGATAACTGCAAGCGATACGCACGCAGCGACACCCATCTGGGTGAGTTGACTGGCCCACGGACGCACTTTATTCCAGAACGGCATCTTCTGCCACAGGTGCGGCGCAGGCTGGGCTTCAGGAATCAGCGGCGTGGCCTGAGTAACAGGTTCTTTCTCAATAGCAGCCATTACGCTTGCTGAGATATCGAAATGGAGGACATCGCTGGTATCACCGCGCATAGCGTCGCGGATGAGATGATAACTCTCCCAGGTTTTTTGCATCTCAGGAGAGTGAGAAAGCTCGTGTAAGAGCTCACTATCCAGCGTTTCACCATCCATTAAAGCGGAAAGCTGTTCTTTCTGCATGCCTAATACCTTTTCCAGTATCCCGCTATCGTCAACGCCTGATAAGCGGTTGAACTTTATTATCAATAGCTTCTCGCGCGCGAAAGATTCGTGAGCGAACCGTACCAACCGGGCAATCCATGATAGCGGCTATCTCTTCATAGCTCAGGCCATCCAGCTCCCGCAACGTAATTGCCATGCGTAAATCTTCCGGGAGCGACTCGATGGTACGAAAAACTATTTGTCTCAGCTCTTCTGACAACATTAAGTTCTCAGGGTTCGAAATTTCTTTCAGCGCGCCGCCGCTTTCGAAGTTTTCTGCGTCGATTGCGTCTACATCACTGGAAGGCGGACGACGCCCCTGAGCGACCAGGTAATTCTTTGCCGTATTGACGGCGATACGATACAGCCAGGTGTAAAAAGCACTATCTCCCCGGAAAGATTCCAGCGCGCGATAGGCCTTAATGAAAGATTCCTGTACCACATCAGGGACATCCCCTGAGGGCACATAGCGGGAAACCAGACTCGCCACCTTATGCTGATAGCGCACCACCAGCAGGTTAAAGGCTTTTTGATCTCCCTTCTGGACCCGTTCAACCAGAATCTGGTCCGTTAACTGCTCGCTCATCCGAGGTAATGTCTCCCCAAACCTAAATTCCACGCGTTATCGAAACGCCACTCTAAACACTGCAATGTGAGCAAGCAGTGAGATAGAGGGTTATTTTTTCTAAAAGTTCCGTTCACGCCTTTGTTTTTGTTAATCGTGTCGCAGACCGTTCATTTTCTCTCATTATAAGTCTGTTAACGATGCGCACCCAGTTTCTGATAAGAAATGGTATTTACCGCCTGCAGGTTACCGTAAGACAACCTTTTTTTCATCACCTAATCTGAACCAAAAGAACCGCTTTGCAAAATAGGCCCACTTTTTTTGCCCTCGCCCCATGCGTGCCGCTTGTTTAGTGATTGCAACCTGTCGTAAAAAAAACGTGCGATTTTTCGCATTCCGATGCTATGCTGCCCAAACAGTGTTTAGTAAATTAAACAGCAATTATGAACTCAATTTCTGAATTCTCTTGTGACGTACTGATCGTCGGCAGCGGCGCTGCGGGTCTTTCTCTCGCTTTACGGCTGGCGACTCATCAGAAGGTGATTGTCTTGAGTAAAGGTCCGGTTAGTGAAGGATCGACCTTTTATGCTCAGGGAGGAATCGCCGCCGTCTTCGACGAAACCGACAGCATTGACTCGCACGTAGAAGACACGCTGATTGCCGGCGCCGGTATCGTAGACCGGCATGCGGCAGAGTTTGTCGCCAGCAATGCCCGCCACTGCGTGCAGTGGCTGATCGATCAGGGTGTGTTGTTCGATACCCATGTTCAGGCTAACGGGTCAGAAAGCTATCATCTTACGCGCGAAGGTGGCCACAGCCACCGGCGTATTCTCCATGCAGCCGACGCCACCGGCAAAGCGGTCGAAACCACTCTGGTAAGCCAGGCGCTCAGCCACCCTAATATAGAGGTGCTGGAGCGCAGTAACGCCGTGGATCTCATCATCTCCGATAAAATCGGTCTGCCGGGCACCCGCCGGGTCGTGGGAGCCTGGATCTGGAATCGCAATAAAGAGGCCGTTGAAACCTGCCGGGCGAAGGCCGTGGTGCTGGCAACCGGCGGCGCATCGAAGGTTTATCAGTACACCACTAACCCGGATATCTCCTCCGGTGATGGCATCGCCATGGCGTGGCGTGCAGGTTGCCGGGTGGCCAATCTGGAGTTCAATCAGTTCCACCCTACCGCCCTCTTCCATCCCCAGGCGCGCAATTTCCTGCTGACCGAAGCCCTGCGCGGCGAAGGCGCTCACCTCAAGCGGCCAGACGGCACGCGCTTTATGCCCGATTTCGACCCCCGCGGGGAGCTGGCGCCGCGCGATATTGTCGCCCGCGCCATCGATCATGAAATGAAGCGCCTCGGGGTAGACTGCATGTATCTGGACATCAGTCATAAACCGGCTGAATTTGTTCGCCAGCACTTCCCGACCATCTATGAAAAACTGCTTGGATTAGGTATCGATCTCACCAAAGAGCCTGTCCCCGTGGTCCCCGCCGCGCATTACACCTGCGGCGGCGTTATGGTGGACGACCACGGCAGAACCGATGTGGATGGTCTGTACGCTATCGGCGAGGTGAGCTATACCGGGCTGCACGGGGCGAACCGCATGGCCTCTAACTCACTGCTTGAGTGTCTGGTTTACGGCTGGTCGGCGGCGGAAGATATTGTGAAGCGCATGCCTTATGCCTCTCATGCCAATACTCTGCCGGCCTGGGATGAGAGCCAGGTTGATAATCCTGATGAACGGGTAGTTATCCAGCACAACTGGCATGAGCTGCGCCTGCTTATGTGGGATTACGTGGGCATTGTCCGCTCCACAAAACGCCTGGAGCGCGCCCTGCGCCGCATTACCATGCTGCAGCAGGAGATTGACGAATACTATGCCCACTTCCGGGTTTCTAACAATCTGCTGGAATTGCGTAACCTGGTGCAGGTGGCGGAGCTGATCGTGCGCTGCGCGATGATGCGCAAAGAGAGCCGCGGGCTGCACTATACGCTGGATTATCCCCAGCAGCTGGAACAGAGCGGGCCGTCGGTGCTCTCGCCGCTGGCTCACATAAATAGATAGAAAGCGCGGGTCAGGGCCGTATAGTCATCTGAATAACGCTGGTCCGGCCCGCGGATCACCATTCTGTCACTAAAGCTCTCTCCCGCCTTCGGTGACAGCGCCAGCAGCAACCGGTGCGGTAATCTGCCGTCGTTATCAGCGACATCGGTACGCAGGCGTAAGAACCAGCCCATCTCAGTCGCCTTAGTAATGAAGTTACTGCCCGCGCTCTCCGGCAGCACAACGCAGAAAAAGCCCTCTTCCGAAATCAGCTGTGCCGCACAGGCCAGTAAATCCTCATGGCTGAGCGTATCGGTAGAGCGCGCCTGCTGACGCTGCAACGTCGCGCAGGCGACGCCGGATTCATAATAGGGTGGGTTGCTGACGATAAGATCGAAGCGCGCGGTCTGTTCCGGTGCCCAGCGCAGAATATCCGCACAATGGATAGCGATGCGCCCGGCCCAGGGAGAGGCCAACTGGTTCTCATCCGCCTGCCCGGCCGCCTGCGGGTCGAGTTCAACCGCGTCGATGGTGACACTCTCTTCGGTACGCTGCGCCAGCATCAGGGCCAGTAAGCCGCTGCCGCTGCCAATATCCAGAATACGCTTTACCCCTGCGACCGGAGCCCAGGCGCCAAGCAGTATACCGTCCGTACCGACCTTCATTGCACAGCGATCGTGCGCGACAAAAAACTGTTTAAACGTAAAACCATCGCGGCGTAACTGCGCTTTGAGTTGAGACATGTCAGAACAACCTTCAAAATGAAACGTCAGTAGCATAGGGGAAAGCGTAGCGGCGGAAAAGGGATATCCACACAAACAGATGAAGATTGCAGCGGTAACGTCTATAATCAGCGCCCCACACAGAGGTAGAACATGACTGTAACGACTTTTTCCGAACTTGAACTCGATGAAGGCCTGCTCAACGCGCTTGAGAGTAAAGGCTTCACACGCCCGACCGCCATTCAGGCTGCGGCCATTCCGCCTGCACTGGAGGGCCGAGATGTGCTCGGTTCAGCGCCAACCGGCACGGGTAAAACGGCGGCCTATTTGCTGCCTGCGTTGCAGCATCTGCTGGATTTTCCGCGTAAGAAATCGGGGCCGCCGCGCATTTTAATCCTGACGCCGACGCGTGAACTGGCGATGCAGGTTGCTGACCATGCCCGCGAGCTCGCGGCTAACACCCATCTGGATATCGCCACTATTACCGGCGGCGTGGCCTATATGAACCACGCTGAAGTGTTCAGCGAAAACCAGGATATCGTGGTCGCCACCACCGGCCGTCTGCTGCAGTACATTAAAGAAGAGAACTTCGACTGCCGCGCGGTTGAAACGCTGATCCTCGACGAAGCCGACCGCATGCTGGATATGGGCTTTGCCCAGGATATCGAACATATCGCCGGCGAAACCCGCTGGCGTAAACAGACCCTGCTCTTCTCCGCCACTCTGGAAGGGAACGCGGTTAAAGACTTCGCCGAGCGCCTGCTGGAGGATCCGGTAGAGGTTTCCGCCACGCCGTCCACCCGCGAACGCAAGAAGATCCACCAATGGTACTATCGCGCGGACAACCTTGAGCACAAAGTTGAATTGCTTAAGCATCTGCTGAAGCAGGATGACGCCACCCGTACCATCGTCTTTGTGCGTAAACGCGAGCGCGTTCACGAGCTGGCCGACAAGCTGCGTTCGGCGGGGATCAATAACTGTTATCTCGAAGGCGAGATGGCGCAGGTCAAGCGTACCGAAGGCATTAAGCGTCTGACCGAAGGCCGCGTCAATGTGCTGGTCGCCACCGATGTCGCCGCCCGTGGGATCGATATCCCGGACGTTAGCCACGTCATCAACTTTGATATGCCGCTGAGCGGTGATACCTACCTGCACCGCATCGGCCGTACCGGGCGTGCCGGCCGTAAAGGTACCGCGATTTCACTGGTGGAAGCCCACGATTATTTGCTGTTGCAGAAAGTTGGCCGCTATATCGAAGAGCCGCTGAAAGCCCGCGTCATAGATGAGCTGCGCCCAACCACGCGCGCACCAAGCGAAAAAATGACCGGTAAACCGTCTAAAAAAGTGCTCGCTAAGCGCGCCGAGAAGAAAGAGAAAGAAAAAGAGAAGCCGCGCGTTAAACAGCGCCATCGCGATACCAAAAATATTGGTAAGCGCCGTAAGCCAAGTAGCGCAGCGCCAGATTCGCAGACTGAAAAATAAAAAAAGCCGGGTTTCGACCCGGCTTTTTATTTTATCTGAAGCTTACAGGCTTTCAGTAAAGGTACGTGCAATAACGTCGCGCTGCTGTTCCGGGGTCAGAGAGTTGAAGCGTACCGCATAGCCGGAAACGCGGATGGTCAGCTGCGGATATTTTTCCGGGTGCTTAACCGCATCTTCCAGGGTTTCACGACGCAGTACGTTAACGTTCAGGTGCTGACCACCTTCAACGCGCACTTCAGGCTGCACTTCCATCGGGATTTCACGATACTCAATTTCACCCAGCTTGCTGACCGGAACGATCTGGTCTTCAGCAAAACCGGCTTTGGCCGCCACGCAGCGCGCTTCGCCCTTTTCGCTGTCCAGCAGCCAGAAAGAGTTCAGCAGGTCGTCGTTTGCAGCTTTAGTAATCTGGATACCCGTAATCATATGATGTCTCCCTTAAACCACATTAATTTGGTGTCTGCCCTGTAGCGGGCAATTGGTAAAACCATTGTTGCTTGAGTGTATATATATCAGTCAAGCGCCCCCAATTCTTTGACTTAAATCAATAAAAACCCTTCACCACACGTGGTTATAGACCAATATTATTGTTTCATGTCAATTTTCTGCATGGTCCACTTCAAATTAACCCGGTGAATTTAAACTCTTTTTATAAAACGGCGCTGTTATTTTGCTGCTCCGCCATAAGCGGTTAAGCTAAGTACAGAAAATTTCGCAGGAGAGCACAATGACCACCTCGTTAACCTGGCACGATGTACTGGCCGATGAGAAGCAGCAGCCCTATTTTTTACAGACGCTGGAGACCGTTGCCGCCGAGCGCCAGTCCGGGATAACCATCTATCCCCCGCAAAAAGATGTCTTCAACGCGTTTCGCTTTACCGAACTGGGTAACGTTAAGGTAGTAATTTTAGGCCAGGATCCCTATCACGGCCCGGGCCAGGCTCACGGTCTGGCCTTCTCGGTACGCCCGGGCGTGACGCCGCCGCCGTCGCTGGTGAATATGTACAAAGAGCTGGAAGCGTCAATTCCGGGCTTTACGCGTCCGAATCACGGCTATCTGGAAAGCTGGGCGCGCCAGGGCGTCATGCTGCTCAATACCGTACTCACCGTGCGTGCCGGACAGGCCCACTCTCATGCCAGCCTCGGCTGGGAGACCTTTACCAGTAAGGTAATAAGCCTGATCAACGAACATTGTGAAGGGGTGGTGTTTTTGCTGTGGGGCGCCCACGCGCAGAAAAAGGGGGCGATCATTGATACGCAACGCCATCACGTACTGAAAGCGCCGCACCCGTCGCCGTTATCCGCACATCGCGGTTTTTTAGGCTGTAATCATTTTGCGCTGGCGAACCAGTGGCTGGAAAAGCACGGGAAAGAACCGATTGACTGGATGCCGGAGCTGCCGGCGGAGAGCAAGTAACAGGAAGGTTCCGGGCCTGAACTGACGTCAGGCCCGGATGAAAGCAGGATTATGCTTTATTCTGACGCCACCATTCGGCCAGCAGTACGCCCGTCGCAACGGAGACGTTAAGGCTCTCTACATTGCCGGTGCCATCAATAGAGACGCTCAGGTCGGCGCTGGACAGCGCAGCATCAGACAGGCCGTCACGCTCCTGGCCTAACACCAGCACCATCTTACGCGGCAGGGTCGCCTTGAACAGCGGGGTACCCTGATGGCTGGAGGTGGTCACGATGCTGTAGCCCGCCTTGCGGAACTGCTCGATTGCCTCCAGAACGCTGTCGCCGGTGATCGGCTGAACGTGTTCCGCCCCACCTTCAGCCGTACGAATAGCCGCACCGGACTCCAGCAGCGCTGCGTCCTGCAACAGCACGCCCTTCACGCCAAAGTGGGCGCAGCTGCGCATCATGGCGCCAAGGTTGTGCGGGTTGCCCACATCTTCCAGCGCCAGCACGCAGTCGTCGGCATCCGCCTGGCTGACCCACTGCTCAACGGTTGTGCCGTTACGTTTTTTGATCAGGAAGCAGACCCCGCCGTGGTGCTCGGTGCCGGACGCTTTGGTCAGCTCGGCATCATCCACCACGTGATAGGCCTTGCGGTTGGCCGCCATCCAGCGCAGCGCCTCTTTGAAGCGCGGCGTAACGCTCTGGATGAACCAGGCACGAACGATGCAGTCCGGACGGCTCTGGAACAGGGCCTGACAGGCGTTTTCACCGTAGACGCGGGTCTCTTCGGCGCGCTGACGGCGCAGCACTTCCGGATCGATAAAGCTCTTACCGCTAATTCCGCCGTGTTCTGCTTTCGCCGGGGCCTCTTCGCCCGGGGCACGGGAAACGGTGCGCCATGGGGAACCGCCGTCACGGCCGCCGTCGTCACGCTGACGGCTATCACGTTTACGGTCATCACCACGGCTATTTCTCTCATCGCGGGCGGGGCGACGGCCACCGTCTGCACGAGATGATCCCGGACGCCCGCCGCCCTTTCCGGTACGCGGATTTGCGGTGCGTTTATCAGAGTCATCATCACTGCGGACATACATCACTTTGACCTTGCCGCTTTTGTTTTTCAGTTCGTCGTTCATGCTTTTCTCCACCAGCGCTGCGCGAAGCGCGCAGATTACCCGATGTACCCGCGCATAGCCATTATTTCGTATCAAAGCCTGTGACTATTGTTCTTATTGAACAAAACGCATTGTCGTTTCAAACACGCTCACTGATAATGTGTAACATATTAGAAACACACCGGCCTTTTGCCGTTTTGTTCCCTTGTCTTACCTGAGGTTAGTTATGAATACCGTATGTGCCAACTGCCAGGCCCTGAATCGCATTCCGGATGACCGAATTGATGACGTGGCTAAATGCGGTCGTTGCGGTCATGAATTGTTCGATGGTGATGTGATAAATGCTACCGGCGCAACTCTGGACAAACTGCTGAAGGACGATCTGCCGGTGGTGGTGGATTTCTGGGCGCCATGGTGCGGCCCGTGCCGCAACTTTGCCCCTATTTTTGAAGACGTGGCGGAAGAGCGTAGCGGTAAGGTGCGCTTTGTTAAAGTTAATACCGAAGCTGAACGCGAACTCAGCGCCCGCTTCCGCATTCGCAGCATCCCCACCATTATGCTGTTTAAAAACGGTGAAGTCGTCGACATGCTCAACGGTGCCGTACCGAAAGCGCCCTTCGACAGCTGGCTGAACGAATCCCTGTGATCGACCGGGGCACATCCCTTGTGCCCCGCCCTCGCCTCTGCGAAAATGGCGTTTTTTCTGCGCCTCTCTCATGACTGATAACGCCGTACTGCAACTGCGCGCTGAACGCCTGGCCCGCGCTACCCGACCTTTTCTTGCCCGCGGCAACCGCGTTCGTCGCTGCCAGCGCTGCCTGCTGCCGCTAAAACAGTGCCTCTGCGCCACCCTTACGCCAAGCCAGGCCAGCAGCCGTTTTTGCCTGGTGATGTTCGATACCGAGCCGATGAAGCCGAGCAATACCGGACGCTTAATTGCCGACATTTTGCCGGATACCGCCGCCTTTCAGTGGTCGCGCACCGAGCCGCCGCAGGGGCTGCTGGATCTGGTCGCCACTGCCGATTATCAGCCGGTGGTGGTCTTCCCGGCCTCCTACGCCGGCCCAGAACGCCAGGTTCTGACCGCTCCGCCCGCCGGTAAACCGCCGCTGTTTATTATGCTGGACGGCACCTGGACCGAGGCGCGCAAAATGTTTCGTAAAAGCCCTTATCTTGACGCGCTCCCGGTGATGTCTGTCGATCTCTCCCGCGTCTCGGCTTATCACCTGCGTGAAGCCCATGCGGAGGGTCAATATTGCACCGCCGAGGTGGCTATCGCGCTGCTGGATCTGGCGGGCGATACCCAGGCGGCCACAGCGCTGGGGGATCACTTCTCCCGTTTTCGCGAGCGCTATCTGGCAGGAAAAACCATTCATAAGGGAAGCATCACAGCAGCAGAGGCAGAAAGCGTTTAAAATCATCAGGTCACTCTTCCTGTCAGGAGACCTGTATGAGCCAGCGCGGGCTAGAAGCGTTACTCCGCCCTAAATCCATCGCCGTAATAGGCGCATCGATGAAGCCCGAACGCGCCGGCTACCTGATGATGCGTAACCTGCTGGCCGGCGGGTTTGGCGGCCCGGTGCTTCCCGTTACGCCCGCCTGGAAAGCCGTGCTTGGCGTTCTTGCCTGGCCGGACGTGGAGAGCCTCCCCTATATTCCCGACCTTGCCGTACTCTGTACCCATGCCCGGCGCAATCTGGCGCTGCTGGAGGCTCTCGGCAAGAAAGGGTGCAAAACCTGCATCATTCTCTCTTCCCCGCCGGAACAGCGCGAAGCCCTGCTGGCCTGCGCCGCAAGCTATCAGATGCGCCTGCTCGGGCCCAACAGCCTGGGCCTGCTCGCTCCCTGGCAAGGGCTCAACGCCAGCTTTTCGCCGGTACCGATCCGCAAAGGTAAATTGGCTTTTATTTCCCAGTCGGCGGCGGTGTCGAATACCATTCTCGACTGGGCCCAGCAGCGTGAGATGGGGTTCTCCTACTTTATTGCGCTGGGCGACAGCCTGGATATCGACGTTGATGAGCTGCTCGATTTTCTGGCGCGGGACAGCAAAACCAGCGCCATTCTGCTCTACCTTGAACACTTAAGCGATGCGAGGCGGTTCGTCTCCGCCGCCCGCAGCGCGTCGCGCAATAAGCCCATTCTGGTTATCAAAAGCGGGCGTAGCCCGGCGGCCCAGCGTTTATTACATTCTCATTCGGGGATGGATCCCGCCTGGGATGCGGCTATCCAGCGCGCCGGGCTGCTGCGCGTGCAGGATACCCATGAGCTTTTCTCGGCGGTCGAGACCCTGAGCCATATGCGCCCGCTGCGGGGCGACAGGCTAATGATCATCAGCAACGGCGCCGCCCCGGCGGCGCTGGCGCTGGATGAACTCTGGCTGCGAAACGGTAAGCTGGCAAGCCTTAGCGAAGAGACGCTTGCGCGCCTGCGGGAGGCGCTGCCTCCCGGCGTGGAGCCCGGCAATCCGCTCGATCTGCGCGACGACGCCAGCAGCGAGCACTATCTACGCTCGCTCGCCATTCTGCTCGACAGCCAGGATTTCGATGCCCTGATGGTGATCCACTCTCCCAGCGCGGCCGCGCCGGGAAGCGAGAGCGCGCGCGCGCTGATCGACGCGGTGAAAAAGCACCCCCGCGGCAAGTATGTTTCGCTGCTCACCAACTGGTGCGGGGAACACTCCTCCCAGGAGGCGCGGCGCCTGTTCAGCGAAGCGGGCCTGCCGACCTACCGCACGCCGGAGGGAACCGTTACCGCCTTTATGCATATGGTGGAGTACCGGCGTAACCAGAAACAGCTGCGGGAAACCCCGGCGCTTCCCGCGAACCTCACCGCCAATACCAGTAATGCCCGCAGCCTGTTAAAGCGTGCTATCGCGGAGGGCGCCAGCTCGCTGGATACCCATGAAGTCCAGCCGATCCTGAGCGCCTGGGGATTGAGTACCCTCCCCACCTGGATTGCCAGCGACAGCGCCGAGGCGGTGCATATCGCCGAGCAGATTGGCTACCCGGTGGCGCTGAAGCTACGCTCCCCGGATATCCCGCATAAGTCCGACGTACAGGGGGTAATGCTTTACCTTCGTACCGCGGCGGAAGTGCAGCAGGCGGCAGACGCTATTATCGATCGCGTTAAGATGACCTGGCCGCAGGCGAGGATCCACGGCCTGCAGGTACAGAGCATGGCCAACCGTGCGGGCGCGCAGGAGCTGAGGGTGGTGGTCGAGCAGGATCCGGTCTTCGGCCCGCTAATTATGCTGGGGGAAGGCGGCGTAGAGTGGCGGCCTGAAGAGCAGGCGGTGGTGGCCCTGCCGCCGCTGAACATGAACCTGGCGCGCTATCTGGTGATCCAGGCGATCAAGAGCAAAAAGATCCGCGGGCGCAGCGCCTTACGTCCTCTGGATATCGCCGCCCTGAGCCAGTTCCTGGTGCAGGTCTCCAACCTGATTATCGACTCTCCGGAGATCCAGCGTCTGGATATTCACCCTTTGCTGGCTTCCGGCAGCGAGATGACCGCCCTCGATGTGACCCTGCATATTGCCGCCTTCGACGGCGATCGCGACAGCCGGCTCGCTATTCGTCCTTATCCGCATCAGCTTGAGGAGTGGGTAGAGTTGAAAAACGGTGAACTGTCGCTGTTTCGCCCCATTCTGCCGGAGGATGAGCCCCAGCTGCAGCGCTTTATCGCCCAGGTAACGAAAGAAGATTTGTACTATCGCTATTTCAGCGAAATCAACGAATTTACCCACGACGACTTAGCCAATATGACGCAGATCGACTACGATCGGGAAATGGCCTTTGTGGCTGTTCGCCGCAGCGATGAAGGGGATGAGATCCTCGGCGTCACGCGGGCGATCTCCGATCCTGATAACATTGACGCGGAGTTTGCCGTGCTGGTCCGCTCGGATTTGAAAGGGCTGGGTCTGGGAAGACGACTGCTTGAGAAGCTTGTCAGCTACACGCGGGATCATGGATTGCAGCGCCTCAATGGCATTACTATGCCCAATAATCAGGGCATGGTCGCGCTGGCGCGAAAACTGGGATTCACCGTAGATGTCCAGCTCGAAGAGGGCATCGTCGGGCTGACGCTCCAGCTGATGCCGCAAGGTAAACAAGAGTAAGGTACTGGAAATGTTGACCACTTTCGCAGGCACTGATGATATGATTGTCCGCTTCTGTTGTCTGCATGGTACAGATAACCCTTCAATGAACAGAGAAGAATCGCACTGTGATGTTGTCAAAATTTAAGCGCAATAAACATCAACAACACCTTGCTCAACTACCGAAGATTTCTCAGTCAGTTGATGATGTCGAGTTCTTTTACGCTCCTGCCCATTTCCGCGAGACGCTGCTGGAAAAAATTGCCAGCGCCACGCAGCGTATCTGTATCGTTGCGCTTTATCTTGAACAGGATGAGGGCGGCAGCGCTATTTTACATGCCCTCTACGAAGCCAAACGCCAGCGCCCGGAACTGGACGTACGCGTGCTGGTCGACTGGCATCGCGCCCAGCGCGGGCGTATTGGCGCCGCGGCCGCTAACACCAATGCCGACTGGTACTGCCGTCTGGCTCAGGAAAATCCCGGCGTAGACGTGCCTGTGTATGGAGTGCCGGTTAACACCCGTGAAGCGCTCGGCGTGCTCCATTTCAAAGGTTTTATCATTGATGACAGCGTGCTCTACAGCGGCGCCAGTCTGAACGACGTCTATCTGCATCAGCTCGATAAATATCGCTACGACCGCTATCACCTGGTCCGTAACGCCCGCATGGCCGATATCATGTTCGACTGGGTAGATAGATACCTGGTCCACGGCCGCGCGGTTAATCGTCTTGACGATCCGGAACGCCCAAAAAGCCCGGATATCAAAAATGATATTCGCCTCTTCCGCCAGGGGCTGCGGGATGCTTCATTCCAGTTTCAGGGCGATGCCGATAACGAACAGCTTTCAGTCACGCCGCTGGTTGGCCTTGGCAAATCAAGCCTGCTGAATAAAACCATCTTCCATCTGATGCCCTGTGCGGAAGAGAAGCTGACCATCTGCACCCCCTATTTCAACCTGCCGGCCGTGCTGGTACGCAATATTATTCAGCTGCTGCGCGACGGTAAAAAGGTGGAGATCATCGTTGGCGATAAGACCGCGAACGATTTCTATATCCCTGAGGATCAGCCGTTTAAAATTATCGGCGCCCTGCCCTATCTCTATGAGATTAACCTGCGTCGTTTCCTCAGCCGCTTGCAGTATTACGTGAATACGGACCAGCTGATTGTGCGCCTGTGGAAGGATGAAGATAACAGCTACCATCTGAAAGGGATGTGGGTCGATGACGAGTGGATGCTGCTGACCGGGAATAACCTCAACCCGCGCGCCTGGCGGCTCGATCTTGAGAATGCGATCCTTATCCACGATCCGCGCCATGAGCTGGCCGCCCAGCGCGAACGCGAGCTTGAGCTGATTCGTACCCATACCACGGTGGTTAATCACTACCGGGATCTGCAAAGCATTGCTGATTATCCTGTTAAGGTAAGAAAGCTGATCCGCCGGCTGCGCCGGATCCGTATCGATCGTTTAATTAGCCGTATCCTGTAATCTTCAGCCCCGCCAGTGACGGGGCTTTTTTTATGGAGGTGGTTGTGCGCTATTTGCTGCTGCTGGGATGTCTGGGACTGTGCGGGTGCAGCCATATGGCTCAGGATAGCTGGTCCGGTCAGGATAAGGCGCAACACTTTTTAGCCTCGGCCATGCTCTCGGCCGCGGGTAATGAATACGCGCAGCGCCAGGGTTACAGCCGCGATCGCAGCGCGGCATACGGTCTGATGTTTTCCGTGAGCCTGGGGGCAACGAAGGAGCTGTGGGACAGCCGCCCGGCGGGGAGCGGCTGGAGCTGGAAAGACTTCGCCTGGGATATCGCCGGCGCAACTACCGGCTATACCCTGTGGCAGCTGGCGGAGCACTAAAGACGGATCCCCTTCCCTTTGCGATGCAGCATCAAAGAGACAATAAAGGCCAGCGCCCCCATCAGCGTAACGTACCAGAAAAAGATGGTCTCATTACCTGCCGATTTCAGCGACAGTGCGACATACTCCGCAGAGCCGCCAAAGAGCGCGTTAGCCACGGCGTAAGACAACCCTACCCCTAACGCCCGCACCTGCGCCGGAAACATCTCCGCCTTAAGGATCCCGCTAATAGATGTGTAAAAACTGGCAATAATCAGCGCCACCATTACCAGCGCAAAGGCGGCATAAGGAGATGAGACGTGCTGCAAGGCCGTCAAGATCGGCACTGTAAATAACGCCGACATTCCGCCGAAAATCAGCATTGAGCTACGGCGGCCAATTTTATCCGACAGCGCACCGATAACGGGCTGTATGAGCATAAAGACGAACAGCGCAACCGTCATGACCATACTTGCCACGTTGGCGTGCATACCCGTCGTGTTAACCAGATACTTCTGCATATAGGTGGTAAAGGTATAGAAGGTAAGCGAGCCGCCCGCCGTGAAGCCCAGCACCATTAAAAATGCCTTCCGGTTACGCCACAGGCCTTTGAACGAGCCCGCCTCTTTTAAGTTTCTGACCTCTTTTTGCGACGTTTCATCCAGCTGACGGCGTAGCCACAGCGCGACAACGGCCAGCACCGCGCCAAGCGCAAAGGGAATACGCCAGCCCCAGGCACGGAGATCCTCATCACTGAGAACCTGCTGCAGGACAACCACGGCCAGGATCGCCAGAAGCTGGCCGCCAATTAAGGTCACATACTGAAATGAGGCATAAAAGCCTTTGCGCCCCTCCACCGCAACTTCGCTCATGTAGGTCGCGCTGGTGCCATACTCCCCTCCTACGGAAAGCCCCTGGAACAGACGCGCCAGCAACAGCAAGGCCGGGGCCCATGTTCCAATGGTGTCATAGCCGGGAAGACAGGCGATAACCAGCGAACCTAAACACATCATGCAGACGGAGATCAGCATGGATGTTTTTCGTCCTTTGCGGTCGGCGATGCGTCCAAACAGCCAGCCGCCGATGGGACGCATTAAAAAACCGGCGGCGAAAACGCCTGCCGTTTGCAGGAGCTGGGTGGTGGTGTTACCGGATGGAAAGAAAATGTGGGCAAAATAGAGTGAACAAAATGAGTAGACATAGAAATCAAACCACTCAACCAGATTGCCTGAAGATGCGCCGACGATTGCCCAAATCCTGCGCCGGGTATCACCGTCTGCGGCTTTTTTACTCTCCGTATCTGTACTTGCTACGGTTTCTGTCATTTCAAATCCCCTGTCTTACATTGCGGGCCATTGCACCCATCCCAGTAAAACCAGATTTAAAATGTAGCGTTAGGTAAAAAAATTGTTTCTATTATGTTTCATTAAGTTTTGTGAGGTAAATCAACAAATGGATAACCTTTACTGATGCCGACGTTATCCCCACTTTTTTTGATGGGCTTGTTTTCGCTGTAAATAATCGTCGTCGGCGCGGATTTTATCCCACCATCCTTTGAAAACTTTCGCCGCCTCGGCTTTAACCGGATCGTTATCCAGCGGACGCACATTGCGTTCGTCATCATACTTTTTCCCGCCCTTATGGTTGGCGTAGCGCCTGGCGCGGGTATAACCCATCTGGATAAATTTTCTGGCCATATCCATGCCAACAAAATCGTTCTGCTGACGGTATTGCTCAAATAGCGCGTAGATTTCCTGCGCGGATTTGGTAGCAACTTCAGCATTTTTGTATCGCCAGTGGGGCAGAATTTCACTCTTGTAAGGCTCTACCAGTAAAACACCCTGTTCGCCGCGCCCGACCTGGTAACGCTCCGGGTGATCGCGAAAGTTTATGTTGGCGAAATCTTGTTCATAGTTGAATGGAGGATTCGGCAAAATAACCTCTTTGTGGCGGTATATCCTGTTATTTTAGCCAGAGAATAGCGATTTTGCCGTTGTGAGGGATAGTTTTGGGGTTTACCCGGTTTCTGACGCGCAGAAACGCAAAAAGCCCATCCGTCAGGATGGGCTTTTCACTTGTTTGATGCCTGGCAGTTCCCTACTCTCGCATGGGGAGGCCCCACACTACCATCGGCGCTACGGCGTTTCACTTCTGAGTTCGGCATGGGGTCAGGTGGGACCACCGCGCTACAGCCGCCAGGCAAATT